>Ga0187819_10000095_pt1 | contig 38814 bp, 39 predicted proteins | sample NC_wetland_sal_i_15_FD_132411 | JGI IMG/M metagenome (GOLD analysis project Ga0187819, IMG submission 132411) | Wetland sediment microbial communities from Neuse River Estuary, North Carolina, USA - SO4_4 | ecosystem: Environmental > Aquatic > Freshwater > Wetlands > Sediment | place: USA... | reverse complement strand
CCCGGGCATCTGCGAAGCCGCTTTGGTGTCGATGCCGCGGATGATGCCGTGCGCATTACGGCTGCGAACCATGACACCATAGGCCTGCCCGGGAAGACTGACGTCGTCGGTGTAGCGTCCCTGGCCGCGCACCAGCATCGGGTCTTCGAGCCGCGGCACGGATTGTCCGACGGCAAACTTTTCGATTGCCAGTCGGTCCTCGGCCGCTTGCTCGGCCCGATTGGGGATTCCATGCAGATTCATGACGATCAGATCCGGAAGGTCTTAGACCCGTTTGAGATAAAGAACTTAGCCCACCCCGGCAACCGGGCGCCCAACATAGCTCATAGGCGCGCCAAGCACGGTATTGCCCTGTATTCCGCCCCTGTTACATTTCTGTCGACTTAGGCTTTGGAACAATAGACCGTTGCCGTCGAGCCCGTTTGATCGCGGTTCCGGTGCGGCAGGAAGGCATTGGAATGAACGACGAGGCCCCGCGCGGCGGCCTCGACGCCAATGGGGCCAAGCGCCGGCCTCGCTGGAGTCGAAGAACGCCATATGGCATTCGTCGCGAGCCTCGTGAGCATTGGCGCGCGCCGGTCGCCCCACACGACGTCGCGACTTATGCGGCGCTCGATCTTGGCACAAATAATTGCCGCTTGCTGGTGGCGCGTCCGACCCCCGATGGCTTTCGCGTCGTCGATGCATTCTCCCGCATTATCCGTCTCGGCGAAGGTGTCGCCGCCTCCGGGCGCATCAGCGAAGCGGCAATCATCCGCGCCGTCGAAGCGCTTCTGGTCTGCCGCCAGAAAATGCGCGCCCGCGGCGTAGGCCGGGCCCGGCTGATCGCCACGGCGGCTTGCCGCGCCGCCGAAAACGGCGAGGAATTTCGCTCTCGGGTGGCGAAGGAAGCCGGGCTCGAACTTGAAATCATCGATTCGGCGACGGAAGCGAGACTGGCGGCGACCGGCTGCACCGAGCTGTTCGATCCGGCGGCGAGCGGCATCATCCTGTTCGATATCGGCGGCGGATCGTCGGAGCTCGTTCGGCTCAATCGCTCGCGTCCGGGACGAAGCGGCCCGCCAAGCCCGGACATTGTCGGCTGGGCATCGTTGCCGGTCGGCGTCGTGACGCTGGCCGAGCGCTATGGTGGAAAAGCCGTCTCCCGCGAAATTTATAAAGGCATGGTTGAGGAGGTGGCTATCCTGGTCGATCGCTTCGCCGTCGAGCACGGCAGCGGTCTCGGCGCTTTCCATATGCTCGGCACCTCCGGCACCGTTACGACCATCGCCGGCATTTTCCTGCGCCTGGCGCGTTACGATCGCCGGCGCGTCGACGGTTGCTGGCTGACCGACGATGAAATTTCGCGCGTGGTCGGCGAACTCATGGCGATGAGCTTCGAAGAGCGCGCGGCCAATCCTTGCATCGGCGCCGAGCGCGCCGATCTCGTGCTTGCCGGCTGCGCCATTCTCGATGCCATCCGCCGCGCTTTTCCGTGCCAGCGGCTGCGCGTCGCCGATCGCGGGCTGCGTGAAGGCATGCTGGTCGAGATGATGCGCGAGGACGGGGTCTGGGGCGAAGCGTAAAGCGATCAGCGGATGGCGCGGCTCAAGGACCAAAAACGCAGGACCGCGTCGTCGCGGGCCTGGCTCACGCGCCAGATCAGCGATCCTTATGTGGTGCGCGCCAAACGCGAAGGCCTGCGCTCGCGCGCGGCGTTCAAGCTCGCCGAGATCGACGATCGTTACAAAGTGCTCAAACCCGGCGCCCGCGTCGTCGATCTTGGCGCCGCACCAGGCGGCTGGAGCGAGATCGCCGCGCGCCGCGTCGGCACGAGCGGCCGCGTCATCGCGCTCGATATTCTTGAGATGAAACCCATTCCGGGCGTCGAATTTTTGCAGCTTGATTTTCTCGATCCATCAGCCCCGAAGCGTCTTGAAGCGCTGCTCGGCAGCAGCGGCGCAGCAATGATCCAAGCGACTGCAGACGTTGTGCTCTCCGATATGGCGGCGAATTCCACCGGGCATCGCCAGACCGACCATTTGCGCATCATGGCGCTGGCTGAAGCCGCCGCCGATTTCGCACGCGAAGTGCTCGCGTCGGGTGGTGCGTTTCTGTGCAAGGTCCTGCAAGGCGGCGCCGAGGCGGCGCTCCTTGCTACGCTCAAGCGCGATTTCTCAAGCGTCAAGCACGTCAAGCCGCCAGCGAGCCGCAGCGATTCGGCCGAGCTTTATCTCTTGGCCAAGGGGTTTCGCGGCTAGCGTGCCAATTCGGCGCTTTCGCCTGCAGCTTCCGGCTTTCTCCCCGCAAGCTCCGCGCCGGCGTCGTGCGGCAGCCGCATGAAAATGAAAACCGCACTGGCGGATAACAGCCCAACGAACAGGAAGGCCGGCGGAAAATCATTGATGCCCATGGTCGTGGAATGTCTCAGCCGCAGCATCAGCTCGACCACCAGCGCGCCGATAGCGACGCCCGTCGACAACGAAAGCTGCTGAGCGGCCGCGACCATCGCCGTTGCCCGGCTCATTTTCGCCGGTTCGATCTCGGCATAGGCGATGGTGTTGATGGCGGTGAATTGCAGCGAGCGGAAAAAGCCGCCGGACAACAGGATCGCCACCATGGCGGCAAATGGCATGCCCTGCACGAAGCTGGCGCAGGCCGTCAAAAAGACGCTGCTGATCAGCGCGTTGTAAAGGAGTACGTTGCGGTAGCCGAAGCGGTGCAAGACGCTTGCGACCGCCGCCTTCATGAACATCGAACCGAGCGCGGTGGTAAACGTGATAAGGCCCGATTCAAACGGCGTGAGATGAAACCCGATCTGAAGGAGTAGCGGCAGCAGAAACGGCAGCGCGCCGATACCGAGCCGAAACAAAAACCCGCCGAAAATACTGGCGCGAAATGTCGGCAGCCGGAACAGATTAAGATCGAGAATTGGCGCCGGCGTGCGCCTGGCATGGATCAGATAGGCGAGCGCCGAAATCGCGCCGCCGCACAACAGCGATGCCACGACGCTTGTAGGCAAAAATTCCAGCCCCATGGCGGAGAGGCCGAACGCCAATCCGGCAATGGCGCCGCCGGCGAGCACAAAGCCAACAAAGTCGAAGGGGTCGGGGTGCTCAATGCGGATATTCGGGATAAAGCGCGACGCCATGGCGATACCGACGAACCCGATCGGCACATTGATTAAAAAGATCCAATGCCACGACGCGTAAGTCGTGATGAAGCCGCCGAGCGGCGGCCCGCAGATCGGACCGATCAGCGCCGGGATGGTGACGAGCGACATGGCATTGACCAGGCGCCGTTTGTCGATGCTGCGCACCATGATCAGCCGCCCGACCGGCGTCATCATGGCGCCGCCGGCGCCCTGCACGATGCGGGCAAACACGAACTCCTCGAGCGAGTGCGAGGCGGCGCAGCCGATCTAGCCCACCACGAACACGCCGATCGCGGCGCGGAACACGTTGCGGGTGCCGAACCGGTCGGCAGTCCAGCCGCTGGCCGGGATGCAGATCGCCAGCGACAGCAGATAAGAGGTGACGGCGAGCTTCAAGGCGAGGGGATTGGTGCCAAGCGCCTGCGCTATAGCCGGCAGCGAGGTCGCGATGACCGTCGAGTCCATGTTCTCCATGAACAGCGCGGTCGCCACGATCAGCGGCACGATGCGATCGGAAGGGGGCGATTCCATTCTGGGCGGCTATCGATTGCTGGGGTAGCCTGTCTGCCGCCTGTACCCTGTCTGCCGCCTGTACGCCAATCTCATGCAAGCCGCTTCGCCGCCTCCTCGACCATGCTGAGGTCGGAATATTTCTTGACGTCGAGGTCGTCCTTGAGGAATCCGACTTCTTTCTGCTGTTTGAGGTTATTCTGCAATGCGGCGAGATTCGGCGTGCCGTTCGGATCGCGGTATTGATCGCGGCTGGTGAAGGCCCAGTCCATGCGCGCCGGCGGTGCTTTGTTGAGCCGCGCGACGATGGCGACGGCTTCATCGTGATTCTTTGGATCGATGTACCAGCGGATCGCGCGCACGGTATCTTCGAGAAAATCAATCAATACGGCGCGGTTCTTCTGGATGAAACTTTCGCGGGCCGTCCATATTGTCAGTTGAGTGACGCCGAAGGCATCGCGCTGCGTAAATAGCGTGTGGGCCATGGCGCGAAGATCTGGATCGAGCGAGAACGGCGGCACCGCGCTGATCAGATCGGCTTTCTTCTCGGCCAGCATCGCGCGCATGGCCGGGAACGGCGCCTCGACGATCGTGTAATCCCTGTTGGCTTCAAGCCCGCTGCGGCGGAGCATCGCGCGCATGGCAATATCCACCGCGCTGCCCATGGCGTTGGTGGCGAGCACCTTGCCCTTGAGATCCGCGACGCTTTGGATCGGGCCGTCGTTGCGCACCATGAACTCGTTGGAGCCATGGCCCGGCACGCCATCCTGGATTTCATCGCAGATGACGCGCAGCTCATCCATATGCGCATTCTGGATCGCCAGGCCGAATGACGAAAACGCCAGTGGTCCAATGTCGAGTTCGCCCGCAGCGAGCGCCGTAATAACGGGAGGCGTGCCTTCGAACCGCGTGGCTTCCGCGACATAGGAGCGGCCGAAGTGGGTCAGCAGCTCTTTTTTCTCGAGCACCAAAGGCGCAAGCGAAGCAGGCACCACCACCCAACCGATGCGGATCTTGAGCGGCCCGCCCTGGGCGCTTGCTCGGCCTCCGGCAGCGAGCGCCGCGGCAGCGACGCTCCCAATCCCGAACTGGCGCCGATCGACAGCCTTTTTCATGTGATTCCTCCGCTATTTCGCGCCGGAGGCCTATGAATTGCGACCAAGGCGTGCTATCGACCGCCGCCAACCCAAAAGCGGGCTCCAAAGTGGGCCCCAGCGGGCCATCGACTCGGACGAGCGACCATCCGCTCGCCCGCGCGGCGTCCGCCATTTCGGGCCAGCCGGAGTTGGCAATGGCAACGAATTCAAGAGACCTACTGCGCGAAGCATACACCTTCGATGACGTGCTGTTGAAGCCAGGGCTTTCCGACGTCATGCCGTCGGACGTCGATATCCGATCGCGCATCACACCCAACATTCTGCTCAACATTCCGATCGTCGCCTCGGCGATGGATACGGTGACGGAAGCGCATATGGCGATCGCCATGGCGCAGGCTGGCGGCATCGGCGTCCTCCACCGCAATCTCGATCCCGAAGCGCAAGCCGTGCAGGTGCGGCAGGTGAAGAAATTCGAATCCGGCATGGTCGTGAACCCGGTAACGATCAATCCGGAAGCGACGCTCGCCGATGCGCTGACCTTGATGCAGGAGCATCACATTTCCGGGATTCCGGTGGTCGAAGGCGCCAGCAATGGACGGGCCGGCAAGCTGGTCGGCATTCTTACCAACCGCGACGTGCGGTTTGCCACCGACAAGCGGCAAAAGATTGCCGAGCTGATGACCAAGGAGGGGCTGGTCACGGTGCACGAAGGGGTCAAGCAGGACGAGGCCAAGCGGCTCCTGCATCAGCACCGTATCGAGAAGCTTCTGGTCGTTGACAGCGCTTATCGTTGCGTCGGCCTGATCACGGTGAAGGATATTGAAAAATCCGTGGCGCATCCGAACGCCTGCAAAGACGAGCAGGGGCGGCTGCGCGTCGCGGCCGCGACTTCGGTGGGCGAAGCCGGTTACGTGCGAAGCGAGCGCCTGATCGACGCCGGCGTCGATCTTTTGGTCGTCGACACCGCCCACGGCCATTCGCGGCGCGTGCTTGAGGCGGTGACGCGGATCAAGCGCATGTCGAATGCGGTGCAGGTCGTGGCCGGCAATATCGCCACGGCGGAAGGCGCAAAGGCCTTGATCGACGCTGGCGCCGATTCCGTCAAAGTCGGGATCGGTCCGGGCTCGATCTGCACCACGCGCGTCGTCGCCGGCGTTGGTGTGCCGCAGCTCACCGCAATCATGGATGCGGTCGATGTGGCGAAACAGACCAACACACCGGTGATCGCCGATGGCGGAATAAAATTCTCCGGCGATCTCGCCAAAGCGCTCGCCGCCGGCGCCGACTGCGCCATGGTCGGCTCATTGCTCGCCGGCACTGACGAGACGCCCGGTGAAGTGTTCCTCTATCAGGGCCGCTCCTACAAGACCTATCGCGGCATGGGCTCAGTCGGCGCGATGGCGCGCGGCTCCGCCGACCGTTACTTCCAGCAGGAGATCAAAGACACGCTCAAGCTCGTTCCCGAAGGCGTCGAAGGGCAGGTGCCGTACAAAGGTCCAGTCGCCAATGTGGTGCATCAGCTGGTCGGCGGATTGCGCGCCGCCATGGGTTATGTCGGCGCCAAGGATCTCGCGGAACTTCATGACAAAGCCGAGTTCGTACGGATTTCCGGCGCCGGACTTCGGGAAAGCCACGTTCACGACGTCACGATCACGCGCGAGAGTCCCAATTACCCGAGCCGGGAGTAAAGGGCCTCCGATGGCAGCCGCGGCGCCCGATCCGTTCGCCAAGATCCGCAACGCCACCGATGCGCATCGGGCGCGGCACGGCTGCAGCGCCTTTCCATATTCAAATGGACCGCTGCTGGCGGCGCTGGCCGGTGCCGCCAACGCGCGCCGGATCCTCGAGCTTGGGACGGCGCTCGGCTATACCGCCCTGTCGTTCGCATCTGGCGTGCGCGACGCGACCGTCGACACGGTCGAGCGCGATCCGGATCACGTTGCGCTTGCGCGCGAAAACATTGCCGCCGCCGGCCTCGATCACCGCATCACCGTACACGAGGGCGAATTTTCGAGCGTGCTGCCGACGCTCGATCCCGGCTACGACGTTGCATTTTTCGACGGCGGCGCGCCGGTGCCGGCCTTGCACAAAGCTCTGCGCGGGCTCCTTCGCACCGGCGGCACCTTGATCACCGCCAACCTCAATCACGGCGGCACGGCGGACACCGTACGCAAAGCCTTGTTCGAGGGAAAAACATGGCGCAGCGCTTTGGTGGACGAGAAAGGCGAGACCGCGATCAGTGTGAAATTGTAGCGCCGATATAACCTGGTCAGCGTGTCCAAGCTGGCGGACGTCAATGCTGGGGAAGAAGATCATGACCGTCCAAGAGGTGTTGCTGCCGCTGTTTCTGGAAGTGATCCTGACTTTTGCACTGTTGTTTTGGCTCGCGCCGTTGCGCGGACGCGACTTCAGTTCGGGAGTAACGCGGCCGGAGAACGTGGCGCTGCGCGAGCCGAACTGGTCGCAGCGCAGTCTGCAAGTCGGCTACTCCTACAGCAATCAATTCGAGCTGCCGGTCCTGTTTTACGTGCTGACGATCCTCGCTTGGGTGACGCGGCATGCAGATGTCATTTTTGTGGTGTTGGCCTGGATATTCGTAATCTTCCGTTATCTGCAGGCCTATGTGCACGTGACGAGCAATCAGGTGCGGCTGCGCGGTGCCTTCTTCGGCGTCTCGGCGGTAGTGCTCGCGATCATGTGGGTTATCTACATTGTCGAAATGCTGACCAGCCCGTGGGTCTAATATTGGGGTTTAATATTGGGTCTAACATTGCGCTCTGATATTTGGATCTAACGCGATGCCGCTCGACTTTTGTCATCCGACGGCGCCGCACGAGCGGCTTCGATTGCCGGAATGGTATGTCTCGCGCTTGATGATGGATCGCGCACTCGACGCCGTGGTGCGGCGGGTCAACAAGCTCGACCGCGCGCACGATGTTCCTTATCTCGCCGGCTATAGTCTCGACGGCAAGACGATTTACATCGACCGCCACATGCCGCGCGCGTTTAGGTTTCGCGGCCGCAGCGTCGAGACCGACCGCTTTCTCGTCTTGCATGAGGAAGTCGAGAAGACGCTGATTGATCAGCTCGGCCTGCACTATCTGCATGCGCACCAGATTGCGACCCGTGCCGAGCAGGCGGCGGTCCGCGCCGCCGGCCTCACATGGCGCGACTACGACCGTTTCATGCAGAAATATGTCAAAACCATTGGCGACGAACGTCTGACCAAAGTACCGAAGGATCTCGATCTCAAGCCCTATCGTGATGAGCACGATGACGATCTGTTGCGACGCATGCTGGCGAGCGTAAAAGCCGGCAAAACGCCGAAAGGGCTGCATGTGCGCGATCTGGCGGAAGCGATCCGGCAATTACGGCGCCGGGTGCGGCGTGACGGCACGCTTGGCGCGCAGCGCGCCACTGCGGTGTCGCGCACAGCGAAGTAGTGTTGCAAAGCAGCTCGCCCAAAGTGACCCACCCATGATTCCTTCGGCCCGACTGTCCGCCGCGATCGAGGTCTTCGCCGAGGTCGAAGCACGGCGGCGGCCGGCGACGGATGCGTTGAAAGATTGGGGGCTGTCGCATCGCTTTGCCGGCTCCGGCGACCGCGCCGCCATCGCGGGTCTCGTCTACGACGCGTTGCGACGAAAATCTTCTGCGACCTGGCTGATGGGCGAGGCAAGTCCGCGCGCGACGCTACTTGGCATGTTGCGCCGGGAGCGGGGGCTCGATGCCGAAGCCATTGCCGCGCTGTGCAATGGCAGCCGCTATGCGCCGTCGCCGCTCACTCAAGAGGAGACGGCGGCGCTCGCCACCGGCGCGCTCACCCGCGCGCCGGCTTACGTCGAAGGCGACTATCCGGAATGGCTGGATTCGCACCTTCAACGCGTGTTCGGCGATGAACGGGCCGCCGAAGGCGCCGCGCTCGCCAGCCGTGCGCCGCTCGATCTGCGGATCAATACGCTAGCCGGCCAGCGAGACCAGGCGCTGGCGAAGCTTCAACACCTCAATGCTGCGCCGACCCGTTGGTCTCCGATCGGGCTGCGTCTTCGGCTTGCCGCTGAGGCCAAAAGTCCCGCAATCCATGCCGAGCCGATTTTTCTTAAAGGCCAGATCGAAATCCAGGATGAGGGCTCCCAGCTCGCGGCGCTGCTGGCCGACGCCAAACCCGGCGAGCAGGTGGTCGATCTGTGCGCCGGAGCTGGCGGCAAGACACTGGCGCTCGCCGCGGCGATGGACAACCGTGGCCAGATCTACGCCACCGATCTCGACAAGCGTCGCTTGGCGCCGATCCATGCGCGGCTTGAGCGCGCCGGCGCGCGTAATGTTCAGGTGCGAACCCCGACCGGCCGCGGCGTCGGTAGTGACGTTCTGGCCGATCTCGCCGGCCGCGCCGATCTCGTCATGATCGATGCGCCATGCACCGGCACCGGCGCTTGGCGGCGAAACCCCGATGCCAAGTGGCGCATTCGCCCCGGTGCGCTGGCCGAACGTATCAAGGAACAACAGGCCGCGCTTGAGCGGGCCGTGATACTTGCCAAGCCGGGCGCGCGGATCGCCTATGTCACCTGTTCGGTCCTGGCTGAGGAAAACAACGATCAGGTCGGGGCGTTTCTGATACGGCATCCTGATTTTTCCGTGGAAAAGCCGGCCGAGGTGATGAAGGTCTTAGGCGAGCGCGCCTATCTTTTCGCGCGCGCGGTGCTTATCTCGGATGAGGGGCTCTTGATGACGCCGCGCCGGACCGATACCGACGGCTTTTTCGTCAGCGTGTTGCGGCGTCACCAATCTTCGTAGAGCGATGATTTTCCCTGCGATGCTCGACAGGGCGAAGAGGTTGCCGTAGAACCCGCCATGGCGTCCCACGACAAGATTCTCATCGTCGATTTCGGCTCGCAGGTCACCCAGCTGATCGCGCGACGCGTGCGTGAAGAGAAGGTTTATTGCGAGATCGCGCCGTTTCAGAAGGCCGAAGAAGCGCTGCGCGCATTGCAGCCGAAGGCGATCATTCTCTCCGGCGGCCCGGCTTCGGTGCTCAACAAGGACGCACCGCTCGCCCCGATGGCCGTTTACCAGGCCGGCGTCCCGGTGCTCGGCATCTGCTACGGCGAGCAGGCCATGGCGCAGCAGCTTGGCGGCAGGGTCGAGGGCGGACATCATCGGGAATTCGGCCGCGCCGAAATTGAAGTGACGAAAGCCTCGCCATTGACGGACGGCGTCTGGGAAGTCGGCCAACGCTATCCGGTGTGGATGAGCCACGGCGACCGCGTCACCAAGCTGCCAGCAGGATTCGCCGCGATCGGCACCTCGTCAAACGCGCCGATTGCCATGATCGCCGACGAAGCGCGCAAATTCTACGCCACGCAATTCCATCTTGAAGTCGTGCACACCCCGCACGGTGCCGCCATCCTGCGCAACTTCGTGCGCAAGATCGCCGGCTGCACCGGCGACTGGACCATGCGCGCCTTCAAGGAGGAGGCGATCGAAAAGATCCGCCGCCAGGTCGGCAAGGGCAAGGTGATCTGCGGGCTGTCCGGTGGTGTTGATTCGGCGGTGGCGGCGGTGCTCATCCACGAGGCGGTCGGCGAGCAGCTCACCTGCGTCTTCGTCGATCACGGCCTTCTTCGTCTCGCCGAAGGCGAGCGCGTCGTCGCGCTGTTCCGCGATTCTTACAATATCCCGCTGGTCCATGTGCAAGCGGAGGATACTTTCCTCAAAGCGCTCGCCGGCGTCGACGATCCTGAGCAAAAGCGCAAGATCATCGGCAAATTGTTCATCGATGTATTCGAGGCCGAAGCGAAGAAGATCGCAAGTGATGGGAAAGGATCGGCGCAATTTCTGGCGCAGGGCACGCTTTATCCCGACGTGATCGAGAGCGTGTCGTTCACCGGCGGGCCGTCGGTCACGATCAAGTCGCATCACAATGTCGGCGGGCTGCCGGAGCGGATGCATTTGAAGCTGGTCGAGCCGTTGCGCGAATTGTTCAAGGACGAGGTGCGCGCGCTCGGCCGCGAGCTCGGTCTGCCGGAAGCCTTTGTCGGCCGCCATCCGTTTCCTGGGCCCGGTCTCGCGATCCGCTGCCCGGGCGCGGTCACGCGCGACAAGCTCGATATCCTCCGCCTCGCCGACGATGTTTTCATCGAGGAAATCCGCCGCGCCGGGCTCTATGACGACATCTGGCAGGCCTTCGCGGTGCTGCTGCCGGTGCGCACCGTCGGCGTGATGGGCGATTTTCGCACTTACGACTATGTCGTCGGCCTGCGCGCGGTGACGTCGACCGACGGCATGACCGCGGATTTTTATCCGTTCGATATGAACTTCCTCAGCACCGTGGCCACCCGTATCGTCAACGAGGTCAAGGGCGTCAACCGCGTCGTCTATGACGTGACGAGCAAGCCGCCGGGCACGATCGAGTGGGAGTAGCGTAAATAGCAACAAAGCCGGTAAAGCATGTCCGATCCGCGGGGCCGACTTAACGGCCACGTCAGGCGGTGCCGCTATCAATTGAATGCACTGTCACCGTAACGTCCTCGTAACGCGAAAGGGATTGACGATGCGGGAGAGACCGTCGTCAAGCGGGGTTACGGCCTCTTTGCCATCCGTTGATAGCTAGGCGTTAATTGTGAGCTAAGCAAACAGAATGCGGGAGAGCAGGATGTCACGTGACGCAGCTAAGATCATAATGGAGGTTATTACAAAAAACGCCGCAGAGCAGGATGTCGTTCTGACGCAAATTCGGTCCTTGTGCACTGAAGATGAGTTTAGTGAATACCGGCGCATGATCGGAAGGTCCATGGGAGCCATGCTATTTGAGATCATAAATCCCATTGTTGCGAAATATCCTGAGTTGAAGCCCACCCAGCTAAGCTAGCCTAGACGTTAATTGGGCGCGCCACCTAGTAAGCGAGTGGGCGGATTGCCCTTGCTTGCCGAAAGAGAACGCGACTTGCGGAATAGTCGTTTCTCCAAGATCGTAAGACTGAATCCACCATGCATGCTTCTCGGAGATCCAATGCCAATCACCATCTACGGCATCAAAAACTGTGACACGATGAAGAAGGCGCGCGCCTGGCTCGACAAGCATCGCGTCGATTACGCTTTTCATGATTGCAAGACCGCCGGCATCGAACGCGCGCAGCTCGAAGAGTGGTGCAAGAAGGTCGGCTGGGACACGCTGCTCAACCGCGCCGGCACGACCTTTCGCAAATTGCCGGACAAAGACAAGAACGGTCTTGATGCCAAAAAAGCAATCGCGCTGATGCTGGCGCAGCCGTCGATGATCAAGCGGCCGGTGCTCGATCTCGGCCGCGGCAAACTCTTGGTCGGATTTGCGCCGGAGACCTACAGCGCGGCGATGGCGGCGCGCTGATTCGCTTCTGCCAGCTGCGAAAGCCTGATGCGGCGACGAGCAATCATCTCCGTGATGTAAAAATGCCGGCATAGTTGCGGCGAGTCAGTAGAAGCACTGTCCAAAATCGGTGGCGATTGTGAGTGCCTGACGGCGAAAATTCGCCGCCGGGAACTTTCGTGCGGGCCGCGCGTCGCGAAACAGCCTGAGTCATTTTCCGGCCATCACTCGACCATGCTTTGTCCAAGAGCATTGTCCAAGAGCTTGGGCTTGTTAACGCCGGCGAAACGCCCTGGGGCGAGGGCGCAGGTGTCAGAATTACGCGTTGTCGGAATTACGCGTCGGGAAAGAGGCTGGAGGTCTGCATGAATTCGCGTGCGTTCGTCGGCGGCATTGCCTTTGCCGCCGGCTCACTGCTTTCTATTTTTTCCGCTCAAGCCGCCGATCTGCCGCCGGCTCGCGCGCCGGCGGTAGTGCCGCCGGTCGCCTATGCGCCGCCGGTTTACAATTGGTCGGGCTTCTACGTCGGCGGCAATCTCGGCGCGGGCTTCGCCAACTCCTCGTGGAGCGACTTCTTCACCGGCGCGCACGACACGTTCAGCAAGGATGGCTTCATCGGCGGTGGGCAAATCGGCGCCAACTGGCAGATCAACGTGCTGGTGCTCGGCATCGAAGGCGATTTCGACTGGACCGGGCTCAAAGGCAGCGGTCACGACTCGCTCGCCAACACCATCAATACCAACACGCAATGGACGTCGACCGTTACCGGACGCATTGGCGCGGCTTTCGATCGGCTGTTGGTGTATGGCAAGGGCGGCGTGGCCTTTGCGCATGACAACGATAGTCTCAATGACACCTCCGGCAACACCGCCAGCGCGAGCCTGACGCGGACCGGTTGGACCGCCGGCGCCGGCCTTGAATATGCGTTCGCGCCGAATTGGACCGCCAAGATCGAATACGACTATCTCGGCTTCGGCAATCAGACCGTGAATTTGCCTACGCCGGCATTCCCGACCTACAGCACGAATGCTTCGCTCAACGTCCAGGAAGTCAAAGCCGGCATAAATTTCAAGTTTGGGCCGTGAGGAGAGGGCGAATAGCGAATAGTGAGTAGCGAACGCGTTCCCCTCCCCCTTGCGGGAGGGGTTAGGGGTGGGGGTAGTAGCGCATGATCGCAGGCGTCAATCGCTGCCCCCCTCCCAACTCTCCCCCACAAGGGGGCGGGAATGTGCTTACTAGCGTTCATTCGCCACTCACTCGATCTTGATCTTCGCCGCCTCGATCACCGGCGACCAGCGCGCGATATCGGCGTCGATGCGGGCACGGAATTGCGCAGGCGTGCCGGGTATCGGCGTCATGAATTGCGCGGCGAGCTTGTCGCGGACAACAGGCGCAGTGACGGCTTGAGCCACGAATTGGCCGATCCGCGCCGTCATCGGTCCGCGGAGTCCGGCGGGCGCGATCAAGCCGCTCCACGCGTCGGCTTCAACATCGATGCCGGCTTCCTTCAGCGTCGGGATGGCGGGCAAGAGCGGCGAGCGTTCGGCGGTCGATACTGCGAGCACTTTGATGGCGCCTGAGTGGAGTTGCGGCATGATCGAGATCGCCGGCAAGCAAACCATCTGCACATCGCTGCGGAGAAGCGCTGTCACCGCCTGCGGCGAGGACGCATAGGGCACATGGACGAGCTGCGTGCCGGCTTTGAGCGCAATCGCTTCCATGGCGAGATGCGAGAGCGAGCCGGCGCCAATCGAGCCGAAAGCGTATTTGCCCGGATTGCGCTTGATCACATCGATCAAGGCGCGCGTATCGTTAACGCCGAGCGCGGCATTGACCGCGAGCACGCTCGGTTGGGTGACGAGGAGAGTAATAAGCGTTAGGTCCTTGCGCGGATCGTAAGGCAGCCTGGGAAACAACAGCGTGTTGATCGCAAGCGGCCCGCCGATGCTCACGCCGATTGTGCCGCCGTCCGGTTCCGCTTTGGCGACGGCATCCGTGCCGGTATTGCCGCTGGCGCCGGGCCGATTTTCGACAACGAAGGCTTGATTGAGCCTGGTCTGGAGGTCATCGGCGATCAGCCGCGCGACCACGTCCGGCGTGGCGCCGGCGGCGAACGGCACGATGATCTTCACCAGCTTCGTCGGCCAGCCTTGAGCAGCGGCGAAAAGCGTGCCCAAAAGTATGACCGTTGCGGCGATAACGGTCCGCTTCATTCTTATTCCTTCGCGTTTGCTGCGCTCCACCCAAGACGTATCATGCCGATGATGCAAGGCGAAGCCGAGAGGATGTCGTGCGGGCCACAGCGAAATTGCGGGCGCTATTGAATTCCGGTCAGATAACGGTGGCGCCGGGCGCCTATGATGGGCTCTCGGCGCGGCTGGTGGAGCAAGCCGGCTTTTCGGCGATCTACGCGAGTGGCGGCGCCATTGCGCGTTCCGCCGGCGTCCCCGATCTCGGGCTCTTGTCCGTGAGCGTCATCGCCGACCGTTTCGCCTCCATGGCCGATGTCGTCGGCGTGCCGATCATTGCCGATGCCGATACCGGATACGGCAATGCGCTCAATGCGCAGGCTGCGGCGCGCGCCTTCGAGCGCGCCGGGATTGCCGCGTTTCATCTGGAGGACCAGACCTTTCCCAAAAAGTGTGGCCATTACGACGACAAAAGCATCGTGCCGACGACCGAGATGGTGCAAAAGCTCAAAGCCGTTCGCGACGCCTTGCACGATGCCGATTTCGTCGTGATCGCGCGGACCGATGCGATCGCAGTCGAAGGCTTTTCTGCTGCGCTCGATCGCGCGGCGGCCTATCTCGCGGCCGGCGCCGACGTGAGCTTTGTCGAAGCGCCGACCTCCGAAGCCGAGATCGCCGAAATCGCTAAGCGCCTGCCGGGATGGAAGCTCATTAATATGTTCGAGGGCGGCAAGACGCCGTTGTTGCCGGTGTCGCGGCTGCAAGCGCTCGGCTACCACCTTGTGATCATCCCAAGCGATACGCAGCGTGCCGCGATCAAAGCGATGCAGCGCGTGCTCGCCGCCATCGTGCACGACGGCAGCGCCGCCGCGATGCGCAACGATATGGCGTCGTTTGCCGAGCGTGAGGCGATCGTCGATACGGCGGCTTATCTCGCGCGCGGCAAAGAATACGCGTCGTGAGCGGCCGGTCCCGTCATTGACAATCGCTAAGCCACGGCCATGATCCGCCGCCCGGGACGTTAAAGCCTGGCAACAGGGATAGGCGACGGGAACTCAACGTAGAGTGCTGCGGTATGGGTCTTGCGCTCGAAATCATCGGCCTGGTCGTGTTTCTCGGCACGCATGTATTCGTGACCATGCGCGACCACCGCGCCGCGGTCGTGGCGCGGATCGGTGAGTGGCCGTACCGAGGCTTGTTTTCGCTGGTCTCGATCGTCGGCATCGTTCTCATCGGATATGGCTTTGCCGCCTATCGCGCGGCCGGTCCGATCATGGTGTGGTATCCGCCGGTCTGGACCCGCCATATCGTCGTTGCGCTAATGTGGCCCGCCAGCATTATGATTGCGGCGGCTTACATTCCCGGCAATATCAAACGCGTGCTCAAGCACCCCATGCTGGTCGGGGTGAAGACTTGGGCGTTTGCGCATTTGTGCGCCAACGGCGATCTCGGCGGCATTATTCTGTTCGGATCGGTGCTGGCCTGGGCGGTGTATGATCGGATCACGCTCAAACGCCGTAAAGATGCCGGCGCGCCGCCAATTCCGGTCGGCGGCACCAAGAACGACATCATCGCCATCGTTGTCGGCACGATCATCTATTTGGCGCTCGGCTTTGTCTTCCATCCGGTCGTGATCGGCGTCCCGGCATTCGGAACGCCGGCGCTGGGGCACTGATCGTGTCGGTGCAAAATACAATTCGGCGCTTGACCGCGCCCGATATCCGCGCCCGCAAGGGCGGCGAGCCCATCGTGTCGTTGACGTCCTATCACGCCCACACCGCCCGGATCGTCGACGCTTATTGCGATGTCATCCTGGTCGGCGATTCGCTCGGCATGGTGATGCACGGCCTCGAGACAACCGTTCCGGTGACGCTCGAAATGATGATCCTGCAAGGGCACGCGGTGATGCGCGGCTCAAAGCGGGCGCTGGTCGTGGTCGATCTGCCGTTTGGCAGTTATGAGGCCTCGAAGGAGCAGGCGTTCGCGTCGGCGGCGCGGGTGCTCAAGGAGACCGGTTGCGGGGCGATCAAGCTCGAAGGCGGCCGGCGCATGGCGGAGACCATTGCTTTTCTGGTCGAGCGGGGCGTGCCGGTCATTGGCCACGTCGGTCTCACCCCGCAGGCGATCAACGCGCTGGGCTCGTTCCGGGCGCAGGGCCGCGAAGAGGCGGACTGGGCGCCGATCGAGGCGGATGCGCGCGCGGTGGCCGATGCCGGCGCCTTTGCGGTCGTGCTGGAAGCAATGGCCGAACCACTGGCCCGCCGCATCACCGCCCAGGTCCCCATCCCGACCATCGGCATCGGCGCCAGCGCCGCCTGCGACGGCCAGATTCTGGTGCTCGAAGATATGCTCGGGCTGTCGCCGCGCGTGCCCAAATTTGTCAAGCGGTTCGGCGACCTGGGGCCCTCCATCGAGCAGGCCGTTAAAGGTTACGCTGAGGAGGTGAGGGCGCGAACCTTCCCCGGGGCGGAGCACATCTATCCAATGCGCCAAGCGGCGGTCACTAAGCTGCCGGAGCGCGGCAAGGGTCCATCACGGGCGTAAAGGGCGACGACCCCAAGCAAACCGCGGCACCGCGCCGCATTTTGCCTTGCTCGCGCCACAACATTACACTAGTTCCGTCAAGGGCTTCCGTGACAAAATCGACCTTGCAAAATCGACCTTGATTGATCTTATCGCGCTGCGCGAAGACAGAGGCTGTTTGAGCCCGGGCGGAAACAACCGCTCGGCGGCCGGTCCATTCTGCGGCGAAGCCTTAAGGGCGATAGCGTGACCGACATATTCCAGGAAGTTAATGAGGAAGTCCGCCGCGAACAGCTCAAAAAGCTGTGGGAGCGCTACGGCGGTTATCTCATTGCGGCCTGCATCGTGGTCGTCATCGGCGTCGGCGCCTGGCGCGGTTACCAGTGGTGGCAAGCCAAGCAAGCGGCGCAATCCGGCGCGGCGTTTGAGCAAGCGGTCACGCTCGCGGAATCGGGCAAGCATCAGGAGGCGGCGGCGGCTTTTGCCAAGCTTTCGGCCGATGCCACGGGCGGATACCGCGTGCTGGCGCGTTTGCGCGAAGCCGCCGAGCTTGCGACGACCGACCGCAAAGCCGCAGTTGCGGCTTACGATGCGATCGCCACGGACAATCGCGCCGGCCAGGTCGTCCAAGACCTCGCGGCGGTGCGCGCCGGTTTTCTGCTGGTCGACACCGCGCCATATTCGGAAATCTTGCAGCGGCTCGAACCTGCGGTTGCCCCAGATCGCGCGTTCCGGCACAGCGCCCGGGAGATTTTGGCGCTGTCCGCATGGAAGACCGGGGACATGTCGGCGGCGCGGCGATGGACTGAGATGATCATGGGCGATCCGCAGACGCCTCCAGGTCCGCGCAGCCGCGCGGAAATGTTGAGCGAGCTGATCGCGGCGAGCGCGAAAGGCTGACACCATGGCGAAGCGCGCGGGCAGCTATTTCTTTCGTGCCGCGTCGGTGGTCGCGCTTGCGCTTCTGATTGCCGGCTGCACCAAGGGCGGCCAATTCGATCCTACCGAGATTTTCAGTTCCGACGTGTTCGACAGCAAAAAGAAACTCAAAGGCGAGCGGGAGCCGGTTTTTCCCGAAGGCGTGCCGGGTGCGAGCAGCGGCGTGCCTGCGGATCTGGTGAAGGGCTATCAGCCGCCGCCAGAGCCTGCCGACGCGGATGCCGCGGTCCCCGGACCGGCACCGCCTGCCGCGGCGGCCGAAGCGACCAAACCCAAGCCGAAACCCAAGCTGACACCCAAGCCGAAGCTCGCTGCGCAGAAACCGCCTGCTTCCCCAGGCACGACAGCGCCTGCAGCAGCGGGTGCGACGCGCATCACAGTCGGCCCGAAGCCGGCGACGCAGCAACCCGACGCATCGCAAACGGCTTGGCCAGCGCCGCCGTCGACCAACCCGCCGCAATCCCAAACATCTCAGTCGGTTTGGCCTGCGCCACCGCAGACCACATCGTCTCCGTCGGCGCAGCCCTCGCAATCGATCTGGCCAGATCCGCCGTCTGCGGGATCTTCGCGATAGACGGTCTATCGTCGCGGCGTCTGATGCGCTCCGGGGTCGCCGCCATCAGCTTTTAAAGTGGTATAGAGGCTAATTGCGGAGCCGTTGGCCTATCCGAGCCGCTCGCCATCATCTTTTTTCAATCGTTGCCCGTGTCCTTTACCATGCCCTTTACCGTCGCAATCATTGGCCGGCCGAACGTTGGCAAATCGACGCTGTTCAACCGGCTCGTTGGCCGCCGGCTCGCGCTGGTCGACGATCGGCCGGGAGTGACACGGGATCGCCGTGAAGGCGACGCGCAGCTCGGCGATCTCGCGTTCAAGGTGATCGACACGGCCGGCTTGGAAAATGCCGGGCGCGACAGCCTCTCGGCACGAATGCAGACGCACACGGCGGCGGCAATCGCTCAGGCCGATGCCGTTTTGTTTTTGATCGACGCGCGAGCCGGCGCCACGGCCCCGGATCGGGTGTTTGCGGGCATGGTTCGCAAATCGGGCAAGCGCACCATTCTCGTCGCCAATAAAAGCGAGGGCCGCGCCGGGGAGGCTGGCGCACTTGATGCCTATGCGCTCGGTCTCGGCGATCCGGTCGCGATCAGTGCTGAGCACGGCGAAGGACTGGCGGAGCTTTACGAGGCGCTGCGCGCCGCAATGCCTCCGCCGATTGCTGAACGAAAAGACGAGCAAGATCCAGGCGCTGCGCCAGAGCGGGCCTTCGTTCGCATCGCCATTGTCGGTCGGCCGAATACCGGCAAATCCACGCTGATCAACCGCCTTCTCGGCGAGGAGCGGCTGTTAACCGGTCCGGAGGCCGGGATCACGCGCGACGCCATTGCGGTCGAGCTCAACTGGCGCGGGCAGCAATTTCGCGTGCACGACACTGCCGGCTTGCGCCGCCGCTCGCGCATAAACGAGAAGCTGGAAAAGCTCTCGGTCGCCGATGCGCTCAACGCGATCCGTTTCGCCGAGGTCGTGATTGTGCTGATCGACGCTCAAGCTCCATTCGAGGAGCAGGACATTCGCATTGCCGATCTGGTTGAGCGGGAAGGCCGCGCGATCGTGATCGCGGTGAACAAATGGGACTTGGTCACCGCGGAGCCCGGCGCGATGGGCCGCTTGCGCACTGCGGTCGACCGTCTGCTGCCGCAGATCAAGGGCGTTGGCATTGCGGTCCTGTCGGCGAAGACCGGCCAGGGTTTGGACCGTCTCATGCAGGCGGTCGTTGAAGCGCATGTTGTCTGGAATCGCCGCGTGCCGACGGCGGCATTGAACCGGTTCTTGACCGCGGCAACGAGTTCGCATCCGCCACCGGCGTTGCGCGGCCGGCGATTGCGGCTCGACTATATGACGCAACCGAAGTCGCGGCCGCCAACCTTCATTTTATTCGGCTCGCGCACCAGCACGCTGCCGGATGCTTATCGCCGCTACCTTGTCCACGGACTGCGCGAGCATTTCGATCTGCCGGGCACGCCAATCAGGCTGACCCTCCGTTCAAAAGCCAATCCCTATGCGCCGCGCAAACGCCGGTGAGCCGCACCCGTTTGAACTGTCAGGCGGGCGGCGTGAACTGCAAAAACTTGCCGGCGGGAAAATCAAAAAGCTTGCCGGTTTCGGAGCAGTTCGGCAGACAAAGCGGCAGGATCTTTTCGGCCACTGCCTCGGGCGTCGGCAGCGTCGTCGCGTCTTCCCCGGGCATGACCTGCGCTCGCATCCGGGTTCGCGTTGGTCCCGGATTAAATAGATTCACTCTGACCGCGGTCGACTCGGTTTCCGCTGCATAAACACGTGCGAGCGCGTTGAGCGCGGCCTTCGATACCGGATACGCGCCGCTATAGGCGCGCGCATGGGTGGCGGCGCCCGAGGAGATGAAAATCGCGCGTCCGGCGGCGGAGCGCTTGAGCAAGGCATCCATGGCGCGGATCAGATGCCAATTGGCGGTGACATTCACCGCCATGACCTCATCCCAGTTCTGCGGCTCAATGTGATCGAGCGGAGAGCGTTGCCCCACCACACCGGCATTGCCGACCATCACATCAAGCCGCTGATAACGTTCGTTGAGCGCCGCAGCCAGCCGATAGATGCCGGCATAGTCGCGCATGTCGAGCGGGACCAAGGTCGCTGAACTGCCGGCCTCGCGTGCCGCATCGTCGATTTCCTCGAGCGCGCCTACGGTGCGCGCAACCGCGACGATGTGAGCGCCGGCGCGCGCGAGCGCAAGCGCCGTCGCCCGGCCGATGCCGCGCGATGCGCCGGTGACGAGCGCAATGCTCCCGGCCAGAGGTTGCGTCATTGATCAGCTTGCTTCCGCGAGCAAGGAGAGCTGACGCGGCGTTGCGTCCTGGGCGGTCCGATCTGTCAGCGGCGTCGGATATTCGCCGGTGAAACAATGATCGGTGAATTGCGGGCGAGCCGGATCGCGGCCCTTTTCGCCCATGGCGCGATAGATGCCTTCGACCGAAAGGAACGCGAGCGAATCGGCGCCGATGAATTTCCGCATGCCCTCGAGATCGTGCGTCGCAGCGAGCAGTTTGTCGCGCTCGGGCGTGTCAATGCCGTAGTAGTCGGGATGCGTAATCGGCGGTGACGCAACCCGCATATGCACCTCGGTAGCGCCCGCATCGCGCATCATTTGCACGATCTTCACCGAAGTCGTGCCGCGCACGATGGAATCGTCGATCAAGACGATGCGCTTGCCGGCTACGACCGCGCGGTTGGCATTATGTTTGAGGCGAACGCCGAGTTGGCGAATGTGCTGGGTCGGTTCGATGAAGGTGCGGCCGACATAATGATTGCGGATGATGCCGAGCTCGTAGGGAAGTTGGGATTCCTGTGCATAGCCAACGGCGGCCGGGACGCCGGAGTCCGGCACCGGCACGACCACGTCAGCGGACGCCGGCGCCTCACGCGCCAGTTCCGCCCCGCATGCCTTGCGCACGCTGTAAATGCTGCGGCCGCCCAATATCGAGTCGGGCCGGGCGAAATAAATGTATTCGAAAATGCACGGCCGCGGCGGCATCGGCGGGAACGGCTTGTGCGTATGCGCGCCGTCCTCGTCGAAGACGAGGACCTCGCCGTTCTCGACATCGCGCACATATTGCGCGCCGATAATGTCGAGCGCGCAGGTTTCGGACGCCAGGATCGGACAGCCGTCCAGCTTGCCGAGCACGAGCGGACGGATGCCCAGCGGATCGCGAGCGCCGATCAGTTTCTTGTTGGTCAGGCCAACGAAGGAGTAGGAGCCCTCCAGCATGCGCAAGCCTTCGACCAGGCGATCGACAAAACGATTGCGATGCGAACGGGCCACCAGATGCAGAATCACTTCCGTATCGGTGGTGGATTGCATCATCGCGCCGTCGCGCACCAGCTGGCGCCGCAGCGTCAGGCCGTTGGTGAGATTGCCATTATGGCCGACGGCGAAGCCGCCCGCGTTCAGTTCCGCGAACAGCGGCTGAACGTTGCGCAAAATGGTCTCGCCGGTCGTCGAATACCGCACATGGCCGATCGCCGCATTGCCGGGGAGCCGATCGATCACGTCGCGCCGAGAGAAGGCATCGCCGACCAGTCCAAGCCGGCGTTCCGAATGAAACCGTTTGCCGTCAAATGTGACAATCCCGGCCGCCTCCTGACCACGGTGCTGCAAGGCATGGAGGCCGAGCGCGGTAATCGCCGCCGCGTCGGGATGGCCGAATATGCCGAATACGCCGCATTCCTCGCGAAGCCGATCTGCGTCGGGGTCGAAGGCGGCAGGCACGGTCATGATCTTGGTACCTCCACCAGGTCGAGTCCGCTCCGCCGCTGGTCCGGCGCAGCGGGAGGATTGTCAGTGTCCTCGGGCTTGGCGTGTTTCAGCTTGTTTAAAATGGTGCTTTCGGGGTCATCCGGCAACATCGACATCAGCCATTGTCCGGTGCCGGCAAGGACCACTTTGGATTTGGCGCCCTTGACCCATTGCGGCTGGCTGCGGTCGGGAACGAGCCAAATGAAGAACTGAAACGCTATGACCACGATGATTAGGCCGCGGGCGAGGCCGAATAAAAATCCGAGCGTGCGGTCGAGCGCGCCGACGCGGCTATCGAGCACCATGTCCGAAACTCTGATGGTGAACACGGAGACGATCAGCAGCGTCAGCAGAAACACGCTGCCCACCACGGCAACCGCAGCGACAATGTCACTGTTGAAGTACTGTTTGGCGTAAGGCAGGAGCTTGCCATAGGAATAAAGGGTGGCCACAGCCGCCAAAATCCACGCCGTGATGGAGAGGACCTCGCGCATGAAGCCGCGCACCATGGCGAGCAGGCCCGAAACCAGCATGACCAGGATCAGGACAATATCGAGCAGCGTGATCGGCATTTCAGTTTCCGAGCAGGGCTACGATTCGGACGAGCGCTTTCGGCGTTCCGCGTGTATAGCGGGGCTACGCCATGCCGTCACCCGTCTTCTCGCGCTGAAATGCGTGGACAAAACCGCCCCATTGTCCGAAAAGCGATGATTAACCTCATCGGCGGGTCCGATCAGGCCTCCTGCCGTCCGATTCGCCGCAGGGCCGGGGTGCCCTCGCGCGCGATATCGGCGACTAGATTATCGAGGCTGGCAAGGGCGGAGACTGCGAATCCGTCCGGGGCCTCGTTGCGGGCGGCTTCTGGAGCGATCGCTTTGGTGAAGCCGAGCTTTTGCGCCTCGCGCAATCGCGCGGCGCTCTGCGGCACCGGCCGCACCGCGCCGGAGAGCGAAATCTCGCCAAAATAGACCGCTTGGGCAGGCAGGGGGGCATGGGTCAGCGATGAGACCAAAGCCGCCGCCGCCGCCACATCGGCGGCCGGTTCCTGAATTCGCAAGCCGCCGGCGACATTGAGATAGACGTCATGTCCCGACAGGCGCACGCCGCAATGCGCCTCCAGCACGGCCAAGACCATCGACAGCCGGTTCGGGTCCCAGCCGACGACGGCGCGACGCGGGGTGCCGAACGTCGTCGGCGCCACCAGGGCCTGGATCTCGACAAGCAGCGGCCGCGTCCCTTCGATGCCGGCGAACACGGCCGTGCCTGGACTGCCGAGATCGCGCTCGGAAAGGAACAGCGCGGAGGGGTTGGCGACCTCGCGCAAGCCGGCGCCGGTCATTTCGAATACGCCGATCTCGTCAGTCGGGCCGAACCGATTCTTGATCGCGCGCAGGATGCGAAACTGCTGAGAACCTTCGCCTTCGAAAGACAAGACGGCGTCGACCATATGTTCGACCACACGCGGCCCGGCGATCTGACCGTCCTTGGTGACGTGGCCGACCAGAATCACGGCCGCGCCGCTGCGTTTGGCAAAACGGATCAGTTCCGCGGCCGAGCCTCGGACTTGCGTCACGGTTCCGGGCGCTGATTCGACCGTTTGGGTCCACATGGTCTGGATGGAGTCGATAACCAGAAGGCGCGGGATGGCGCCCTGCGAGACCGTGGCCACGATGTCCTCAACCGAGGTCTCAGCCGCAACCTCGACCATCGCCTCCGCAAGGCCGAGCCGTTCGGCGCGCAACCGCAGCTGCGCCACCGCTTCCTCGCCTGAAATGTAGATGGCGCGATGCCGGCCACGCGCGAATGCGGTCGCGACCTCAAGGAGCAGCGTCGATTTGCCGATTCCGGGATCGCCGCCAAGGAGCAGCACCGATCCGCGTACCAGCCCGCCGCCCGTGACGCGATCGAACTCGGCGATGCCGGAGGCGAGGCGCGGCGCCTCATGCGTCGCGCCCTTCAATGGCTCGATGGCGAAGGGACGACCCTTGCGCATGGGCCGCCGCGGACCCTCGGCACTTTCCTCGACCAATGTATTCCATCCGCCACACGCTTCGCATTTGCCTGCCCAGCGCGCGAAGGCGGCGCCGCAGTTCTGGCAAATGAAATTTTGCGCGCGCGCCGCCATCTACCCGCCCCGGTAATCCATATGGCAGCGCAGGCCGAGCCGGGTGAGGACCTCGTAACCGATTGTGCCCGCGGCCGCTGCTACCTCGTCAATGCTCAGTTCGCCGCCGATCAGGGTGGCGAAATCGCCGCGGCGGACTGCGCCGTCGGGAAGGTCGGTAATATCGAGCATGAGGAGATCCATCGAGATCCGGCCCACTATAGGACATCTTTTGCCGGCCACTATTGCTGCGCCACCGGGATGCTCGTCGCCGGCACTGCCAGCGCGCAGGAGCCCGTTCGCATAGCCTACCGCCGCCACCGCAATGCGCGAATTACGCCGCGCCGTCCATGTGGCGCCGTAACCGATCGTCTGCTCGCGCGCGACGGCGCGGATCTGCACGACACGGCCGGTCAGTTCGACGACGCTTTTCATGGGATTGGGTCGGCCGGGCGTCGGATTGATGCCGTAGAGCGCGGCGCCCGGTCGCACCAGGTCGAAATAGGTCGCGTCGCCGAGGAAGATCCCGGACGAATTCGCGAGCGACGCCGGGATGCCGGAATAGAGTGCGCGCAGTTCGCGAAACAGCCGCAGCTGTTTCGCATTGAGCGGGTGATCAGGGATATCGGCGCAGGCAAGATGGCTTAACAGCAGCGCGATGCCATGGTTTTGGGTTTGCGCACGCGGCGCAAGCGCCGCCGCCTCCTCCGGCGAAACGCCGAGCCGATTCATGCCGGTATCGACATGAAGCGCGGCGCCGCCTTGCCAAGCGTGATCGGCGACGAATGTGTCCCATTCGGCAAGTTCGGTCATCGAGTTAATGACCGGCCGCGCGGCAAGTTCGATGAAGGCCTCCGCGCATGCCAGCGCGAAGCCGTGCAGCACATAGATCGTGGCGTCTTTCGCGCGCGCGCGGACGATTCGCGCCTCGGCGACATCGGCGACAAAGAAGGTCCTGCAGCCGGCGTCTGCCAGTGCTGCAACCACGGGCTTTAGCCCAAGCCCATAGGCGTTGGCTTTGACGACCGCCGCGCATTCGACGGTGAGGAGTTGGCGCCTCAGCGCCTGCCAATTCGCCACGATCGCGGCAAGATCGATGGTGAGCGTGGCCCCGGTTTCAGCGGCGACCGGGCCTGATCCGGCCGGCGAGGTGCGTTTTGCGCGTGTCATGGACACTTTATGACCGCCGACATCAAGGCGGTAAAGTGCGGAGCGCTGGCGGCTTAGAAATCCGGCCGGTGCGCGCTGTCGAGATTGGCGAAGCGCGTCACCGAGGCCTCGAACTGCAATTCGACCGTGCCCGTTGGGCCGTGACGCTGCTTGCCGATGATCACCTCGGCCTTGCCATCCACGCGTTCGCCCTCGGCCAGCCATTCCGCGAATTTCTCGCGATTGGCCTCGGTGGGCTTGCGCATCTGATGATAGTACTCCTCGCGGAATACAAAGAGCACGACGTCGGCATCCTGTTCGATCGATCCTGATTCGCGCAAATCAGACAATTGCGGACGTTTGTCTTCACGGCCTTCGACTTGGCGCGACAATTGCGATAGCGCGAGGATTGGAATGTTCAGCTCTTTGGCGAGCGCCTTGAGCCGGGTGGTAATTTCAGTGATTTCTTGGACGCGGCCTTCGGCGGCGCGGCGGGTCGAGCCCTGCAGCAGCTGAAGGTAATCGACAACCAATAGATCAAGCCCGCGCTGGCGTTTCAGCCGCCGGGCCCGCGCCGCCAGCTGGCCCACCGTAAGACCGCCGGTTTCGTCGACATAAAAAGGCAGGTTCTGCAGGTCGATCGAAACGTCCCTGATTTTCTCGAAATCGCTCTCGTCAATGTCACCGCGGCGAATCTTGTTCGACGGTATTGCGGTCTGTTCCGAGATGATGCGGGTGGCGAGCTGTTCGGCCGACATTTCCAGCGAAAAGAAGCCGACAATGCCGCCGTCGACCGTCGCCATGTGGCCGTCAGGCCGGACCTCGCCGCTCCATGCTTTGGCGACGTTATAGGCAATGTTGGTGGCGAGCGCGGTTTTGCCCATGCCCGGGCGGCCGGCAAGAATGATCAGATCCGAGGGCTGCAAGCCGCCCATCTTGCCGTCGAGATCGGTCAAGCCGGTCGCCAGACCGGAAAGGCGGCCATCGCGCTGGTAAGCGCGCGCGGCCATGTCCACCGCCGTGGTCAATGCCTGCGCGAAGCGCCGGAAGCCTCCGTCGTAGCGGCCGGTCTCGGCGATTTCGTAGAGCCTCCGCTCAGCGTTTTCGATGTGCTGCACCGGAGTCGAATCGACTGGGGCATCGTAAGCAAGATTCACCATGTCCTCGCCGATCGCGATCAGGTCGCGGCGAACGGAGAGGTCATAAACGGTGCGGCCATAGTCTTCGGCGTTGATGATTGTCGTCGCCTCGGCGGCGAGCCGGGCGAGGTACTGATTGACTGAGAGACCGGCAATATCCGCGTCGCCGGGCAGGAATGTCTTCAGCGTAACCGGAGTTGCGGTCTTGTTGGCGCGGATAAGCCCGCCGGCAAGCTCATAAATGCGTTGATGGATCGGTTCGAAGAAGTGCTTGGGTTCGAGAAAGTCAGAGACGCGGTAGAACGCCTCATTATTAACAAGGATAGCTCCGAGCAAAGCCTGTTCGGCCTCGATATTGTGCGGCGCCGTGCGGAACGCCGGCTCCGGGGCAACTTGCTTGCGGGCGGTCGAATCGAAAACTGGCATGGTCCCGATCAGAGGAATCGCGTGCTGTGGCCGATTTGCGGCAGGGCGCCGCAATCCGGCGATAGTTCGTTCCAATTTCGCTACGCAATAATGCGCTACTCAACATGGGCGCTTACTCAACGACAGCGGTATGCGTATAGCTGCCGCTCCTTTCGATAGTCGAGCGGGCGGACAATGGAAGCGCCGATTGCGGCTTTCCCCCGTTACCCACCGGACACGTCACGAAGATTGAAAAGCGCTACGCGGGCCTTGACGACGCCAGACTGGCCCGTGGCCCGTCGCTATTCGCCGGCGAGTCGCAGCGGCGGCTTGTAGGCCGTCTCGATGGTGCGCAACCGCGCCTCTTCCCGCGCAATATAATCGCGGGTCGCCGGGATCAGGCCCTTTCGCTTAGCCATCTGGATCTGGAATACGACCTTCTCGCCCAGCCGAAACGCCATTTCCGAGCAGGCCAGATAAAATTCCCACATCCGCACGAAGCGCTGATCGTAAAGGCGCGCCACCTCGTCGCGATGGGCCAGAAAGCGTTCGCGCCAGGCCTTGAGCGTCTCGGCGTAATGCAGTTGCAAGATCTCCACGTCAGTGACGATCAGGCCTGCCCGCTCGATCGCGCGGAGGACTTCCGACAGGGCCGGAATGTAGCCGCCGGGGAAGATGTACTTGGCGATCCAAGGATTGGTGATGCCGGGTGGGCTGTAACGACCGATTGTGTGCAGGAGCGCGATGCCGTCTTCGGCGAGAAGCTTCGCGCACTGGTTGAAGAAGACGTCGTAAAAGCCGACCCCGACATGTTCGAACATGCCGACCGATACGATTCGATCGAATCGGCCGTCCAAATCACGATAGTCCAAAAGCTTGAATTCGACGTCTCGGAGGCCGCGCTCCTGCGCCCGGTTCTGGGCGCGCTGGTATTGTTCCTGCGACAGCGTAATGCCGGTGACCTGCGCGCCGGCCTTCTCGGCTAAATAGAGCGCCAGTCCACCCCAGCCGCAGCCGATGTCGAGCACTTTGGCGCCGGGCGCGATCCGCAGCTTGGCGGCGAGGTGACGCTTCTTTGCCAGCTGCGCGTCATCAAGCGACTGATTGGGCCCCTCGAAATAGGCGCAGCTATATTGCTGGTCGCCGTCGAGGAATAAGGAATAGAGCCGACCATCGAGGTCATAGTGATGCGCGACATTGGTCAGCGCGCGCGAGCGTAAATTGAGTTGCTGCAGACGGCGGAACAGAAAGCGCAGCGCACGAGGCAGCGCCCAATTGCTGGCGTCGAGACGCTCTTGGCTCAATAGCAGCGCCAGCACATCGGCTATAGAGCCCTGCTCGACGATCAGCGTGCCGTCCATATAGGCTTCACCGAGCTTCAGCTCGGGATCGAACAGCACCGCGCGCTGGGCCGCGGCGCTGGTAAACCGGACAGCGACCGGTCCCCGGGTCCCATCACCGAACGTGCGTGTGCGCCCGCGGGCCGTCGTGACGGTAAATGATCCGCGCCGGACAAACTTGCGCAAAAATATGAACAGCAAACGATCCACGGCCATTTCCACTCACACCGCCTGTTGTCCGCCTCCTACGATTGGCGCTCGATCAAGGCTTTGCCGCCTGGGCCGTTCAATCACGCCTTTGCGCGGGTGGAATCTTGTTATTGCCGTTATTAAAACAAAATCCTCCTTGACCAGCAATGGCGTAGAAAACCGGGCGAGGATGCCGGCAACGTGACTGTCGTACCGGTTCGGAATTGGGGTAAGTATGCTTGCTGAGCGGGAGAGAATTCAGGGGGTCAGCGTGTTTCGGCGTCTTATGCCTGTGATCGGGCTCGCCTCGGTCGCGGCGGTTGCCGTGATTTCCGCGGGACCGACCTTGGGCCAGACCAATATCGATCAGGGCAAGCCTGCCTCCGAATTATTCGCGAACTATTGCGCGGTGTGCCACAAGAGCACGCGTGGGCTCGCGAACGGCCGCAGCAGCTTCACCCTTTCCCTGTTCTTGCGCGAGCACTATGCCGCGAGCAGTCAACAGGCGGCCGCGCTCGCCGCCTATGTCATCAGCGCCGGCGGTAATGCGCCAGCGGCAAAACCGGAGCGGGCCAAGTCGGAGGAACCGAAAGGGCAGGAGGCCAAGGGGCAGGAGGCGAAGGGGCAGGAAACCAAAGGTCAGGAAGCCAAAGGCCACGAGACCAAGCCTCGTGGGGCGTCGGCTAAATCCGAACCGGAAAAACCGGCCTCGGGAGGCCAGCCGGGAAGTGGTGAAGAGACAGCGCCCGCCCAACAAGAGCGTGCTCCTGTCGTTGCCGCACCTGCCGCCACCCCATCGCCAAGTTCTGGCGAAGCTCCGGAGCTTCGGCCAACGACAAGCGCTGGCGCATCGGCCGAATCCGGGTCGAATGACAACGCGCTCGTGCCGCGCGACAATATTCCTGACTGATCACCGAACGCGGGTCTAAATCTGGCCTCAGCGTCGATCCGCTCCGGCGGTTTCGTCCTGCGGCGGTGTTTCGGGCTCCTCGGCGCTTTCCGTCGGTCGCGCCGCCTCGCCGGCTCCCGGTTCGAAGAATGCTTCCGCGGCGATCACGGCCGCCTCCTGTTCGGTCGGTTCGCGCAGCTGCGTGACGTCCTCGCCGCGTGCGATGCGCCCCGCTTCATCTTCGTTGCGCGCGACGATCACGCCGATCGAAACTTCCACCTCGGGATGGAGCGCGATCGGCACTTTATGCTGGCCGACGGTCTTGATCGGTGCGTTGAGCGCGACTTGGTTGCGATTGACGCGAAAGCCGCCCTCACCGAGCAGGGCAACGAGGTCACGCGGCGACACCGAGCCGAACAGTTGACCGGATTCGGAGGCTTGGCGCAAAACGGTAAACCTCTTGCCGTCGAGTTTCCCAGCCACTTGGTCTGCTTCGGTCTTGAGCGTGAGTGAGCGTGCTTCGAGCTCGCTTTTCATCTTTTCAAAGCGCGTGCGGTTTTCGTCCGTGGCGCGTAGCGCTTTGCCGCGTGGAAGCAAAAAATTGCGGGCGAATCCGTCCTTTACGCGCACGACATCGCCCATCTGGCCGAGCCGGGCGATACGTTCGAGCAGAATGACTTCCATGGCGACCTCGCTCAGCGGATCACGTAGGGCAACAAGCCGAGAAACCGCGCGCGCTTGATTGCTTGGGCGAGTTCACGCTGCTTCTTCGCTGAAACGGCCGTTATGCGGCTCGGAACGATTTTACCGCGCTCGGAAACAAATCGCTGCAGCAGCTTGACGTCTTTGTAGTCGATCTTTGGCGCATTGGCGCCGGAGAACGGGCAGCTCTTGCGGCGGCGGAAGAACGGGCGACGGCCGCCGGCGGCCTGCGGTGACATTGCCATCGGTCATTCCTCCACTTCTGTCGCGAGCTCATCGGAATCGTCGCGGCCGCGCCGGTCGCGATCCCGGGGGCGTTCGCCGCGTTCGCCGCGATCGCCCCGCTCACCTCGGCGATCGTCGCGATCGCGATCGCGATCGGCGCGCCGCATCATCGCCGATGGGCCCTCTTCATGGGCATCGACCCTGATCGTGAGATAGCGGACAACATCTTCGTTGAGCCGTTCGAGGCGTTCGATTTCGTTGATTGCCGGCGGCGGCGCATCGATATCCATCAGCGTGAAATGCGCCTTGCGGTTCTTGCGCAAGCGGTAGGAGAGCGACTTGACGCCCCAATATTCGGTCTTCTTGACCGATCCGCCGAGTCCTTCGATGACGCCCTTCAATTGCGCGGTCAATTCGTCGATCTGCTGCGCGCTGGCATCCTGGCGCGCAAGATAGACGTGTTCATAGAGCGGCATGGCTGCCCTTTCCTCGTTTGCTCGCCCGGGCGCGAAGCCCCTCGAACCCTTCGGGAAAGGCTCGAATGCTCTGAAGGCGGGAACACCGGACGCCGGACCCGAAAGCCCTACCGTGCAAGAACGAGCGTCTGCGCGGCCGTCCGTTCAGCCCCCGGCCGGGGTCGAGCGGAAACGGGCGTTATACGTGGCCTATCTAGAAAGGCAAGGCCGCACCAAACCGCATCTCGCTAGACCACGCCCGGGCCTCTTTGTTGCTTGCCGGCGGACCGTGATCGCCTTGACATCAGTGTCATGGCGGTATTTTTCGCGCCTGCCTTGGGCGCGTAGTGATCTCTAAGGGGCAAATAATAGCCGATGACAATTGCGTTGGTTTTCCCGGGCCAGGGCAGCCAGGCCGTCGGAATGGGCAAGGCTCTGGCCGACGCATTTGCTCCGGCCCGCCAAGTATTCGATGACGTCGATGCCGCTTTGGGCGAGAGGCTCAGCGACGCGATCTGGAGCGGTCCGGCCGAGACCCTCACGCTGACTGAAAACGCCCAACCGGCGCTGATGGCAGTTTCGATCGCGGCTTTGCGGGTTCTTGAACACGAGGCCGGTCTCCATATCGGGCGCGATGTCGCCTTCGTTGCCGGCCATTCGCTCGGCGAATATTCAGCGCTCGCCGCCGCGCGTGCAATTTCGGTTGCCGACGCGGCGCGCCTGTTGCGCATCCGCGGCCGCGCCATGCAAAAGGCCGTTCCAGTCGGGGTCGGCGCCATGGCGGCGCTCATCGGGCTCGAGCTGGAGGAGGCGAGGGCGATCGCCGCCGACGCCTCGAGCGTGGGTGTGTGCGCGGCCGCCAACGACAATGGCGGTGGTCAAGTTGTTTTGTCAGGGGCAAAGGCCGCTGTCGAACGCGCCGTTGAGCTTGCCAAGGCGCGCGGCGTGAAGCGAGCGATGATGCTGCCCGTGTCCGCACCCTTTCATTGCCCCTTGATGCAGCCGGCCGCCGACGTCATGGCGGAAGCCTTGGCCAAAGTCTCGGTGCACGCACCGCTCGTGCCGGTCGTCGCCAATGTGCCGGCACGGCCGATCAAAGAGCCCGCGGAGATCGTGCAAAATCTGGTCGAACAGATCACCGCCACGGTGCGGTGGCGGGAATCGGTGCTGTTCATGGCGCAGTCCGGCGTTTCCTCGTTTTTCGAGATCGGCGCCGGAAGGGTACTGACCGGTCTGATCAAGCGTATTGCCGAAAGCGTCTCGGCTGCCCCGATCGGATTGCCCGAAGACGTTGCCAAGTTCAAAGCCTCGCGTGCCTGAGTTATTGCTGAGCCGGCCGAAGGCCAGGGGAGTCAAAATGTTCGAACTCACCGGAAAGACTGCGCTCGTGACCGGGGCGACCGGCACGATCGGCGCTACGATCGCGCGTAGCCTTCATGGCCAGGGTGCCACCGTCGCAATCTCAGGAACGCGGCGCGAGGTGCTCGATCGGCTCGCCGCCGAACTTGGCGGCCGCGTGCATATCCTGCCCGCCAATCTCGCCGATCCTGCCGAGACCGAAGCGCTGGTGCCGCGCGCCGAGGAGGCGATGGGGCAGCTCGATATTCTTGTCGCCAATGCGGGGGTCACGCGAGACAACCTGCTCGTGCAATTACGCGACGAAGATTGGGAGCAGGTCATCGCCATCAACCTGTCCGCTACCTTCCGGCTGTCGCGCGCCGCGGTTCGTGGAATGATGCGTCGGCGGTTCGGGCGCGTTATCGCGATCACCTCTGTGGTCGGCACAACCGGCAATCCGGGCCAGGCCAACTACGTCGCTGCCAAAGCCGGCATCACCGGCATGATCAAAGCCATGGCACAGGAATATGCCAAGCGCGGCGTCACCGCCAATTGCGTCGCGCCCGGATTCATTGTCACGCCGATGACCGAAAAACTGAACGACAAGCAGCGGGAAACCATCGTTGCAAAAATTCCGGCAAGCCGCGCCGGAACCCCTGCCGAGGTGGCTGCGGCGGTCGTTTTTCTGGCTTCAAACGAGGCCGGCTACGTGACTGGCCAGACATTGCATGTGAATGGCGGAATGGCCATGATTTGAAAGCGATAACAGATAGTGAGGACGCCGTGCCGGCGCGCTGGTCAACCGTTTTGAAGTGTGGTAACCGAACCGAACTCGGGCTGGGGTAGCCGGAATCCCGGAGCGCCGGGCGCAATGTCCGCCTCTGACTCGGTGTCGACCCACGGCTGTCGACAAGTTCAATGAAGTAGTTGGACAGAATCAAAGCGAGCTTGACGGGTCGCGTTGCTAGATGAGGTTGGAACGATGAGTGATATTGGCGAGCGCGTGAAGAAAATCGTCGTGGAACATCTCGGCGTCGAGCCCGATAAGGTGACCGAGAACGCCAGCTTCATCGATGATCTTGGCGCCGACAGTCTCGATACTGTCGAGCTGGTCATGGCTTTTGAGGAAGAATTCGGCTGCGAAATTCCCGACGATGCCGCCGAGACCATTTTGACGGTCGGCGACGCCATTAAATTTCTCGAAAAGAACGCAAAGAGCTAACCGGTCACCGGCCGGCATTTTTTGCATGAGGGACGTGGACTGCCGTGATCGCCGCATATGTTCATATGCGGCGGGACGATATTTGGGCTGCGTTCGCCGGGAGTATCCGCGATGAGACGCGTGGTGGTCACAGGGCTTGGGCTGGTGACGCCGCTCGCTTGCGGGACCGAACAAACTTGGCAACGGCTGCGATCCGGTGAGAGCGGCATCAAACGCATCGAGAAGTTCGACGTTTCCGATATTCCCTGCAAGATTGCCGGCCAGGTGCCGCGTGGCGACGGATCAGACGGAAGCTTCAATCCTGACGACTGGATGGAGCCGAAGGAGCAGCGCAAAGTCGACGATTTCATCATCTTTGCCATGGCTGCGGCAGCGCAGGCCCTCAACGACGCCGGCTGGCATCCGCGCGAATATGAGGACCAGATCACGAGCGGCGTTTTGATCGGCTCGGGGATCGGTGGCGTGGAGGGAATCGCGGAAACGGCGCTGTTGTTGCGCGACCGCGGCCCGCGGCGGGTGTCGCCGTTCTTCATACCGGGGCGGCTGATCAATCTCGCCTCCGGTTATGTATCGATCGCGCATTCGCTCAAGGGTCCCAATCATGCGGTGGTCACGGCCTGTTCGACCGGCGCACACGCGATTGGCGATGCCGGCCGGCTGATTGCGCTTGGCGACGCCGACGTGATGCTGGCGGGCGGTACGGAATCACCCGTCAATAGGATTTCGCTCGCTGGCTTTGCAGCCTGCCGCGCGCTTTCGACCGGGTTTAACGATACGCCTGACCGCGCATCGCGGCCGTATGATCGCGATCGCGATGGCTTTGTCATGGGGGAGGGCGCCGGCGCCGTCGTGCTCGAGGAATATGAGCATGCGCAACGACGCGGCGCGCGCATCTACGGCGAACTTATCGGCTACGGTCTGTCGGGCGATGCCTATCACATTACCGCGCCGGCCGAGGACGGCGATGGTGCGTTCCGCTGCATGAGCGCCGCAATTCGCCGCGCCGGCATCTCGCCCTCCGATATCGATTACATCAATGCGCACGGCACCTCGACGCCACTTGGCGACGAGATCGAGCTTAAAGCCGTCGAGCGCCTTGTCGGCAATGCTGCCGGCAATATTGCGATGTCCTCCACCAAATCTTCGATCGGCCACCTTCTCGGAGCCGCTGGAGCCGTGGAGGCCATTTTCTGTCTGCTGGCGCTGCGCGATGGCGTAGTGCCGCCGACGCTCAATCTCGACAACCCGTCGATCGCGACATCGATTGATCTTGTGCCGCATAAAGCGCGCCAGTGGGCGGTCGAGGTCGCGCTTTCCAATTCGTTCGGATTCGGCGGCACGAATGCCTCGCTGATCTTCCGCAAACTGGCGCAATAATACGATGCTTTTGCGGACCGCCACATTTGTTCCGCACTCCCCTGCGATTCACGGGCGATCTTGGCTGTCGCGGCATCAGGCCGGATACGGCGGGATTGCCGAAGAAGCTGCAATCGATCTTCGTGCTGTCATCACAAAGTCGGTCATGCGGATTGTAGGACTGGATGTGCGGCGGTGACAGGAGCTAACCCCCCGAACAATCCGGCGGCTCGTGCCAGTGCGGGACGATCATCGTCGCCGTCTTCAATCCCCGACAATTCGGGAAATGGGTGGCGAACCGCGAGCGCCGACAACACCGCAGCCACCAGCCCCAACAGAAGCGAGCCCAAGCGCATGCCCCGCAGCCCAAGAGCGGCGATCGAGCCCGACAGGGTGGATCTGCCGGCGCGCCGGTCGGCGAGCGCGCGGCATCCGCTGGTCGTTATCGGCAATGCCGTCATCAGCGCCTTTGTTCTTGCGGCATTGGCAGCCGGTATCGCGCTGTTTTTCGGCAAACAGCGCTTCGAGGCACAGGGCCCGCTTGCGGCGGACCACATCGTCAATATTCCGCGTGGTTCTGGGATGCGCGACATCGCCGATATCCTGTCGCGCGAAGGCGTCATCGATCAACCGTGGCTGTTCATCGGTGGCGTGCTCGTGCTCAAGGCGCGCGAGGATCTCAAGGCCGGCGAGTACGAATTTAAGGCGCGTTCCAGTATGCGCGACGTGGTCGCCACCATCGTCGAAGGCAAAGTGGTGGCCCATCAGGTCGGCATTCCGGAGGGGCTCACGTCGGAGCAGATCGTCGCGCGCTTGTTGCAGGACGATGTATTGGCCGGCGCCATCAAGGAAATTCCGCGCGAGGGCAGCTTGCTGCCGGATACCTATAACTTCGCGCGCGGCGTAACCCGCGAGCAGATGGTTCAGCGCATGCAGCAAGCGGAGCAGCGCCTGTTGCGCGAAATCTGGGAGCATCGCGCTCCCGATCTGCCCCTTAGAACCCCGGAGCAACTCGTCGTTCTGGCATCGCTGGTCGAGAAAGAGACCGGCAAACCGGAGGAGCGCACGCGCGTCGCCGCTGTTTTCGTCAACCGGCTCAAGCAAAAGATGAGGTTGCAGTCTGATCCGACGATCATTTATGGGCTTGTCGGCGGCAAGGGCACGCTTGGGCGCCCGATCATGAAAAACGAAATTGAACAGCCGACGCCTTACAACACCTACATCATCGACGGATTACCGCCTGGACCGATCGCCAATCCGGGCCGCGCCTCGCTCGAGGCGGCCGCAAATCCGGCGCGCACCCGCGAATTGTATTTCGTCGCGGACGGCACCGGCGGCCACGCCTTCGCGGAAACCTACGAGCAGCATCAGAAAAACGTGGCCCGGCTGCGATCGATCGAATCCGACCAGAAGGATCAGGTCCCGATCGGCGACCAGATGGCGCCGTTCACGGTGCAACCGGCGCCGTCGGCTACTGCGCCGGCAGCTCCACCGCCGCGCGCCGGCGCCTCGAAGCCTCACGCGACCGCACCCCACTAATCACACGCGGTTTCGATTTCGAGCTCCAAGCTTGTGACCGGCAATCGCCGCCGGTAAGTTCGGACGCATTTCTCGCTGGCGGGGTCCCATGACACTCTCGAGCATGACCGGGTTTGCTCGCGGCCATGGCGTGTCCGGACCTTACGCCTGGACCTGGGAAATAAAATCGGTGAACGGCAAGGGGTTGGATGTGCGGCTGCGCACGCCGGCCGGCTGGGACGCGGTTGAGCTCCCGGTTCGCGCCCGCGCCGCCGAAACGCTTAGCCGCGGCTCGGTGCAGGCCAATCTCATCGTCGAACGAAGCGGCGCGCCGCCGACCGTGCGCGTCAATGCGGCGGTCCTCGACGCGATCTTGTCGGCAGTGCACGACTTTGGGGCCAAGATCAAAGTATCGCCGCCCTCGCTCGACGGGCTATTGGGGCTTAAAGGTGTCATCGAAATCGCAGATGCCGAAGAGAACGAGGCCGAGCGGCGCAGCGCCGAGACGGCGGTGATTGCCGGTTTTACCGCAGCACTGGGATCGCTTGCGGAAATGCGCCGCGGCGAGGGCGCCGCGCTCGGCCGCGTTCTGACGGCCCGCCTCGACGAAATCGCCGCGCTGGTCGAACGGGCGGAGCAGGCTCCTGGCCGCCGGCCCGACGCCATTCGCGCCCGACTTGCCGAGCAAGTTGCCGCCCTGCTCGCGCAGTCGGAACGATTCGATCCCGACCGGTTGCACCAGGAAGCGATCATGATCGCGACCAAGGCCGACGTGCGCGAGGAACTTGATCGCCTGACTGCCCATGTGGCGCAGGCGCGGCGGCTGATCGAGGAAGGCGGGCCAATCGGCCGCAGACTCGATTTTCTCGCCCAGGAGTTAAACCGCGAAGCCAACACGCTCTGCGCCAAAGCCAACGATGTCGAGCTCACGAATATCGGCTTGGAGCTCAAGGCAGCGGTCGAACAATTTCGCGAACAGGTTCAGAACGTAGAATAACATGGCGCAGGCGCGGCGAACCCACCACAGCATCGCCCGTCGCGGCCTGATGTTGGTACTGTCCTCGCCGTCGGGCGCGGGAAAGACCACTTTGTCACGCTTGTTGTTGCGATCGGACCGCAAGGTCGAACTTTCGATATCGGTGACCACGCGGCCCAAGCGCCGCGGCGAAATCAACGGGCGCGACTATCATTTTATCGATCAGGCGCGCTTTGATGCCATGGCCGCCCGCGGCGAGCTTCTGGAATGGGCGGAAGTGTTTGGGCATCGCTATGGCACCCCGCGCCGGCCCGTCACCAAGGCTTTGCAGGCGGGCCGTGACGTTTTGTTCGACATCGATTGGCAGGGTACGCAGCAGCTGCGCGAGAAAGCGCGCACCGATCTGGTCAGCGTTTTCATCTTGCCGCCGACGGCAAAAGAGCTCGAGCGCCGGCTCAAACGGCGCGCGCAGGACTCCAAGTCGGTGATCGGGTCGCGCATGGCGAAGGCCGCCGGCGAAATGAGTCATTGGCCGGAATACGATTACGTCATCGTCAATCGCGATAAACGGCAGGCCTTTGGCGAATTGCGCGCCATCCTTGCGGCGGAACGGCTCAAGCTCGAACGCCAGATCGGCCTGTCCGACTTCGTGCGTCGCCTGCAAACCAAACTTTAAGGATCGGAAAGTCGCTCGTTCTTAGGCGCCCATCCGATCTTTCTCATCGAACTCACATCCGGGGACGTTTGGGTGTAGATTGAGGGATCGCAGTGCCTTTCTTTAGGCATTGGGGGAACTAATGAAACGGCGCTCCAGAGCGAGCAGCGCAAAGGCCAAAACGGCACGCCACAAAGCGGCGATGCCGAAGCCACGTAATGCGAAGGCGGCGCGTCGCCGTAGTCCCGATGTTGCGGATCATCAAAATGAGGTCGTGTTGCTCGCCCGCGAGCGGGATGAAGCACTGGAGCACCAGGCTACCACGGCTGAGGTGCTCAAGATCATCAGTCGCTCAACCTTCGATCTTCAGAGCGTGCTCGACAAACTTACTGAATCTGCAGCGCGGCTCTGTAATGCAGAAATGGCTGGCATCACGCGGGAGCACGACGGCGCTTACTACTATGCGTCTGTCTACAATTACCCGTCGGAACTGCACGAATTTATCAGAAATGTTCGTCATGAACGCACGCGAGGAAGCGTTACCGGTCGCGCGCTTCTTAAGGGAAAGATCATTCATGTGCCTGATGTCACTCGCGATCCGGAGTACACAATGCGCGAATTTGCGCAGAAGGCGGGATTTCGCACCGTCCTTGGCGTCCCACTTCTGCGTCAAGGAACCGCTATCGGTGTGATCGTCCTGACGCGCGCACAGGTTCGCCCATTCAACAAAAAGCAGATCGACCTGGTTGAGACCTTTGCCGCCCAAGCCGTCATCGCCATCGAGAACACACGACTGCTGAACGAGCTGCGGCAATCATTGGAACAGCAGACGGCGACGGCAGAGGTGCTGCGCGTCATCAGCTCATCGCCGGGCGCGTTAGAGCCGGTTTTTCAATCCATCCTGGAGCATGGAACGCGAATCTGCGCCGCGAAGTTTGGGACGTTGTGGCTCGCGGAACAGGATGGGTTGCGCGCTGTAGCCGTCTATAACCCGCCACCAGGTTTTGCCGATCTCAGGCGCGGATCACTCAGGCCGCACGGCGCTACGACCGCTGTCGGCCGCGTACTAAGGACCCAAAAGGTCGT
>Ga0187819_10000094_pt1 | contig 38903 bp, 40 predicted proteins | sample NC_wetland_sal_i_15_FD_132411 | JGI IMG/M metagenome (GOLD analysis project Ga0187819, IMG submission 132411) | Wetland sediment microbial communities from Neuse River Estuary, North Carolina, USA - SO4_4 | ecosystem: Environmental > Aquatic > Freshwater > Wetlands > Sediment | place: USA... | reverse complement strand
GCTCAAGACATTGCTCATGCCGACCGAGCCTATAAGGGCTCTTGTCGGAGTCAATGTCCCGGGCCTCACTCATGGCCGGTTTTGAGGTGACCCTGCATGGCCGGATTTGGCTGACCCCTGAGGGAGGTGCCCTTGTCGATTCCGCGTTCAAGGTTGCACACAAGATCCAGGTCATACGACCCGTTCCCGTTAGCGGGACGAATCACCGTGCCCAGGCGAAACGATCCTTGCGCACAGATGTGCGGATGCAACTCCGAGCAAACCGATTCAGGCCTGCTAAACCAGCGGCCCAGGTCTTGGTATCGGGACTCGGCCGCTTCATAAGCGGAGTCCGGAATCTCGATCGTCGCTGTAATCTTCCTCAGGATGCGGTCAGTCGCTTTGTCAGTCATGGCCTCCTCCGATTTCGAGCGCACGCACAAACATTCCGACCTTATTGTTCTGGTCGTATACGATCCATGGCATGTCAGCCTTGGGCATACGGATGCGTCCGAGCTCCACAGCGCACGCAACCGCCATGGCGGGAAAAATCTTGAGCGGAGTGCTCTGCCCGTGAGCGTCGGCAATCCTCCCAAGGAGCTTCCGCATCGTTTTACGGAACGCGGACAACTGTGCGCGGGACTTCAAAAAATCGTTGTGGCACTGATCGATCGTGAGCTCCCAGAGGGAGATATTGCCCCCAAGTACCTCGGTGATTCGGTTGGAGCTGATTTTTGCGCTCGCGGAGATGACGAGCACCGGATCTCCATTCATTTTTTCTGGAGGCACAACATGGTAGGAAAAACCATTCGAATCGCCCTGCCATCTCCACGAAATCGGCTCGCGCTGCAACTGGTAGACCTCTGCTGGAACCTTGTCCGTCAAAAGTGTCCCGAGCAGGATGAGCAACGGCTGGCTGGCACGAGCGAAAACAGAGAAATGGTTCGGATTCGCATCCTGAATTCTCGGACGGATGTGCCGTTCAAAAGCAGCGCAGAGATGTGCGGCTTGACGACTTACTTTCCCGCAAAGAGCTTTTCGATCGTGCCCATTGGGAGAAAAAGCCGCTTGTCGATTTTGGGAAGTTCGATGAAACCGTATTTTCGATAGAATGCACGCGCCGCCTCATCCTTCGCGTCCACAACAACTCCCGTCGACGCGACCTGTTCGCTCAGTTTGAGGCTTCGATAGAGCGCGTCCATTAGCAATTTTTCTCCCAGGCCTTTGCCGCGATAGTCAGTACTCACAGCCAGGCGACCCAGAAGAGTTGCCGATACGGCAGGATATTTGGAAAGTTTTTTCGCGACTTCTTCTGGCACGTCCCCAAGATCAATAGCGTATTGCGAAAGGGTGTAGTAGCCCGAAATGGTCTTTCCATCAGGTGTCAGAACAAACGGGGCTGCAGCATGTTTTTTGGCGTCTTGACTGGCTTGCTTTTGCAGATATCTGTCGAGGGCTTCGACACCGCAAGAGAAAGCCGCTCGGTCGTTTTTTTGGCCGAGCGGCTCGAAAACGAACCTGGGTTCTTCGCCCTCGTTCGACAATTAAAGCCCCATGCCTTTCTTGTAGCGTTCGGCCGCAATCCGGGCAGCGTCATTTGGGGCGGGTGGATGGAGGATCGTGTTGATGAACACTTCACGCGCTTCCTCGCGCAGACTTAACACTTCGAAATCCTTGATCGCACTTGTAGCTGCCTCTTGTGCGCTCACGACAACGAATTCCGTAACAGATGTTCCGCGCAATGCGGCAGCACGCTCGATGAGTCGCTTTTGGGCTGGGGTAACTCTAGCCTCCAACCGCTCTTCCTTCCGTGAGCGATGGCTCTGTACCTGTGCCATGGTGCCTCCTCTCTATTCCTCGACCATAAAAGTGTACGGCTATCGGCCGTACAAGTCAACAGAATATACGGCAGTTTGCCGTACAATTCAAGACCTATTTAAGCTATTGAAGGGAATAGACTTATACGTGCGAGCATGGGGCCTCTAAACGCAGACTGCTTCCAATAATCTCCGTGCACCTAGTTGGACCTCCAGGGCACAAAATCGCAGTAACGACCAAACAGAGGGGCGGCGCTAATGTGCCGGACCTTAACTTACGAAAGGACCTTGCTGATGTACTCTAAAATGGCGGTAGTATTTCGCATAATGAAGTTGGCGTCTTCACGCTTGAAATAATCAGCGGGAGTGGGATGAGCTGCCTTACTGCACACTTCCCACAACAGCTTCATCTCATCAGCCAGCAGCATGCTTTGTTTTCCTCCCAAGTTTGCACTCAGGTGGTCGTTAATAAACGTGTCCACCTTCACGGCAAATTTGGTACCGGGCTACAGCTGAAGTGGCCGTGAATCGAGAATGGTCTCGAGCACATTGCGGCAATGAGCAACAGTTTTTTCCCAGTCGCCGTCCAGCAAATAGGCTCGAGCCTGTCTAATTTCCTCTACGGCTTTCGGAATTCCGGCGGCCATCACACCACTGGAGATTTTGACCTCAATAAGTTGAAGAGAGCCGTAGCCTAGCTGTGGTAAGAGTTGTTCGACCCACTGAGACTTCGGTATTGCGAAAGATAGGGGTGAGGAGATCATCGTGGTCTCGAAGCGCATAACCCCTTCGCCGTTTGCACCGTGAACTGCAACATATCCTTCAAGCTGCAAGCATGCCCGGAGATCGCCGTTGCGCCCTTGCTCAATTCTTTCAAGGACCAGAAGGTCCAAGGGAATTTCGACGCGGACTTGGTTCTCCAACGCGTAGCTACCATCAGCGTACGCATGGACATCTTTCCGAAACTTTGCAACACCTCGCTGCTCAGGCGAGAAGAGCTCTCCCGACAAGTGCATCCAAGTTAGAGGATGAACCTTCGTCCCCCGGGGCTTTGTTGCCTGAGAGGGTTCAGGCGCAAGTCTAGTGGAAACACCAGCTTCGGAAAATCAGGCCCTCCCAAGCCATGAATTGTCTGAATTTCGAGCGAAATGCGGCCTTTTCGTGCGCACTCCGGTGAAGCTCAAGAATGTGGACACTGGTTTCGATACGCGCAATGTGCTGCTATTTGGCCTTAATCCCACAAAGAGCGGATACAAAGAAGCGACGCTGAACGATTTTTTCTTCCGCGTTTGCCAGCGCCTTACTGCGTTGCCCGGCGTCGAATCGGCAACGGCCTCTTTTCATGAGCCGATCAACGATGGAAGGCGGGGCCGCACTCTCCGAGTACCAGGCCTCACGCTGCCACCCGATCAGATGGACGTCGCCGTGATGCCAGCTGGGCCGAGGTTTTTTGGCGACGATGAAGATTCCCTTGCTTCGCAGTCGTGACTTCAACGAACATGACACCGAACGAGCACCCAAAGTAGCGGTCGTAAACCAGGCATTTGTGAAGCGCTACTTTTCTGACCGAGATCCCATGGGTCAGCACATCGGTTTCGACTCAGACCCTGCAAATCAGGACATGGAAATCGTCGGTATCGCGCGCGACGCCAAGTACGGCTCGCTGCGTGACGAGACTCCCGCCACAGTTTATCGTCCCTTCGCACAGGAAAGTGAAATTCCCTATTTGTTTTTCGAATTGCGCTCAGCCGGCGATTCCCTCTCGCTGGTACCCGCAGTGCGCGCCGCAGTGGCCTCGGTTGACCGCAACGTGCCCCTCTTCGGCATCGAAACAGAAACTCAGGAGATCGATGACGCGCTCCTTCAGGAACGCCTCTTCGCCAAGCTCGCGGGCTTTTTTGGCCTGGCGGCATTGCTGCTCGCGGCGGTCGGACTCTACGGCATTTTGTCCTATGCCGTTGCGCGCCGGACTTCGGAGATCGGCATTCGCATGGCCCTGGGTGCGCAACGCGCCAACATTCTTCGCATGGTCCTGCGCGAGACCCTCCTGCTAGTCCTCGCGGGAGTTGTCATCGGCATTCCGGCGTCGTTCGCCGCGACGCGATTCGCCTCCAGCGTCATTTCCGATTTGCTGTTTGGTATCAAAGCTACCGACGTTTCCACTATCGTCCTGGCGACAATCGTGTTGATTGTCGTCGCTGTTTTCGCCGGCTTTCTACCTGCGCGGCGGGCGATGCGTGTCGATCCCATGGTGGCCTTGCGGTACGAATAGTTCGCACCGATTGTTTGATCCAAGGCTGCTCCCTCTCTCGATTCTCACTGAGTAAAGTAAACCGCACCTTTTCTGCCGTTCACTTTCCCGGGCACTGCTTCAGGCTAATTCCTGCGTCCGGCAGCTTCGCGTCTTCTGCTTTCCCGGTTCCGCCCTTACCCCATTGGGTTCCCTCCCATAAAGCAGCCGCTCGCCTTGGAAGCAGAAGCCTTCGCTTTTGGGTGCCCCAGAAAATGGGGCAGAAAAAGGAGACAGTTTCATGTGCTACTTATATGTTAAGTGGAATAGCTTTGGGTTGCGGTCCGCTCGCCGACGTTTCCGTTATTAGAGCACGTGTGGTGTTTCCATGGCCACTCCCGGAACGAAGGCCTGCGACGCCGTAGGCGGCGCGTTTAGGCCGTAGTGGAGGGAGCGGCCACCGCCCTTACTGTTAAGACTGTCGTGGTTCTCCTCTTGACAATCAGTAGGAGAAGTGTATCTTTCCTCTTGAACCTCAGAAGGAAGGCGTCTATGGCGGACAAGCCGAGTGATCTCGTCCAAGGCACTCTGGACATGCTCATCCTGAAAACGCTGGCGCTCGAACCCATGCACGGATATGGGATCGCCGTCCGGCTCGAACAGATGAGCAGGGGCGTTTTCCGCCTCAATGCAGGTTCGCTGTTTGTCGCCTTTCAGCGGCTGCAACGAGCGGGGCTGATCAGAAGCGAATGGAAAGCCACCGAGAATAGCAGGCGCGCAAAGTATTACGTCCTAACAGACCAGGGACGAAAGAGGCTCAACAGCGAAACACGAGAATGGGGTAGGCAAGTGGCGGCGATCGCCAGAATCTTGGAGGCGTCGTAAGCCAATCATGTCATTGCTGCGAAGCATAGCGGGCGGACTCCGATCGCTGTTCCGAAAGAAACGGGTCGAAGGGGAGTTGGACGAAGAACTGCGCAGCTTCCTGGAGATGGCAGCCGAAGAAAAGATGAAGCAGGGAATGAGCCGCAAGGATGCGCTTCGCGCTGTCCGCCTGGAGCGCGGGAGTGTCGAAGTGACAAAGGAAGTCGTCCGGGCTGCCAGCTGGGAATCCTTTCTGGAAATGTTGTGGCAGGACGTGCGTTTCGGCCTACGCACGCTCCGCAAGAATCCGGCCTTCACCGCGATTGTCATTCTCACCCTCGCGCTCGGCATCAGCGCATCCACGGCAATTTTTTCTATTGTGGACGCCGTTCTACTCCGCGCGCTTCCTTATCCGAGTCCGGAAAAAATCGTGCGCGTGTGGGAACAGGCTCCCGACGGCCACCCAATGAACTTGTCGGACCCCAATTTCGACGATTTTCTATCACAGAACAACACGTTCTCAAGTCTCGCGGCATATGGCTTTGGACTGACGTCCATATCCGGCGGCAGCGAGCCTGTGCGTGTCGACATCGCCGTAGTCTCCCGCGACTTCTTTAAAGCGCTGGGCGTCGAGCCTTTTCGCGGTCGCGCTTTCGCCCCGGACGAGCAGCGCCGGCACGGCGCGCCGGCGATCATCGTCAGCCATAGCTATTGGCAGCGATATCTAGGAGGTGCAACGGATCTCTCCAAGTTCCATTTGGCGATGGAGGGAGGAGTCTATCCGGTTGTCGGAGTGATGCCTGCAAGATTTGATTTTCCGCCCGGCGTCGCCGCATGGATTCCGCGCGAACTCGACTCGGAAACTCCAGGCCGCACAGCGCATAATTGGCGAGGTCTCGGGCGCGTCCGCGACGGGGTCACCGTGGCTCAGGCCCGCGCGAATCTCAGCGCGATAGCTCGCCGTATTAAAGAGCAGTACGGAAAAGAGGTTGATCTCAACGACGCCGCGGTAGTGCCGCTGGCCGACGCAATAGTTGGAGATGTGCGCACAGCTCTCCTGACTCTCCTGGGAGCCGTGGGCCTCTTGCTGCTGGTCGCATGCGCCAATGTCGCCGGCTTACTTATAGCGCGCACATCCGCGCGCCGCAAAGAATTGGCAGTGCGTGCGGCGCTCGGCGCAGGCCGCGGCCGTCTGATTCAGCAGTTCCTCAGTGAGTCTTTTGTGCTTTCCTTCGCTGGAGGTGTACTGGGCATCTTGATTGCGACTTGGGGAGTAAAGATACTTCCCGCAATTCTTCCGACGAACCTGCCGCGCCAGCAAGGCATCGCCATTAACACATCTGTTCTGCTGTTCGCTTTGGCCGCAATCGTAGCGGTCGCCGTTTCGCTCGCGCTGTTTGCCGCTTGGCGCGCCGATGCGGGAGATCTCCAGGAAGCATTGAGCGCCGGCTCTCGCAGTTACAGCGGCGGGGGCACTAGCCACCGGGTACGCAGCTTTTTGGTGGTTGGCGAAATTGCCACGACTCTTGTGATTTTGGCCGGGGCAGGACTTCTCGGCCGCAGCTTTTTGCGACTCATTTCCACGAGCCCTGGTTTTCGCCAGGAAAACCTGATCACTATGGAGTTTTCCCCTCCAATTCCGCAGGGGCAATGGGGGACGGACCCGTCAGCCATCGCGCGGCAAATCCATCAGATGGACGATATATTAAACCGCCTTCGCGCGATTCCCGGCGCCGAAACCGTGGGTTTGGCAGGAGCCATTCCGGCCGCGGCCGGTGACAATCTCGCTGATGGGGATTTTCTAATACTTAATGGCCAAAAGCCGGCCGCGAATTTCGATGAATGGGGTCGCATGGCCCAAAATCCCTCGCAGGTCGGACACGCGTTGTACTGCGTCGCCGGCGGGGCGTACTTCCGAACGATGGGGATCCCGCTTATCCGCGGGCGGATGTTTGGCGATCAGGATGACTTGAATTCGCCGCATGTTGCCGTGCTCAGCGAATCATTGGCTCGCCAGCGCTGGCCCAACGAGAATCCAATCGGTCAAATGATCGATTTCGGCAATATGGACGGCAACTTGAAGCCGCTCACTATCGTTGGCATCGTTGGCGATGTTCGCGCGGCGGGCCTCGACCGTCCGCCGAGCCCCATTATTTATGTCGATTACCGCCAGCGCGGACTGAACGCCAATTCATCGCCCACTATCCTTATGCGCAGTGCCGCACCACCAGCAGAGATCGTTTCCGCGGCGCGCAGCATCTTCCACGACCTCGCTCCCGATGCCCCCGTCAAGTTCTCCACCTTCGCGCATGAAATGGTCGGCTGGCTTGCGGATCGCCGTTTTCTGCTTCTTCTTGTCGGATTATTTGCTGTCGCTGCTCTGGCTGTTGCTGCCGTTGGTATCTACGGAGTTGTCGCTTTTTCCGTTACGCGCCGCACCCAGGAGATCGGCATTCGCATGGCGCTTGGCGGCCAACGTAGCGACGTTCTGCGTTTGGTTTTAGGCGAAGGTACACGCATGGCTGCTCTCGGCGTGGGAATCGGCATTGCCGTATCGATGGCGATCACCCGCCTCATGTCTACTCTTCTTTTTGGCATTAGCGCTACCGACCCGTTGACATTTGTCTGCGTTGCCGTGCTTCTTTCTCTAGTCGCATTGCTGGCTTCCTACATTCCCGCGCGCCGCGCCATGCGTGTCGATCCCATCGTGGCCTTGCGTTACGAATAGTTTCGCCGCTCTTCCTTGGCCCGAGTCTGCCCTTCATCCCGATTCTCACTGAGTTCGTTAAGTAGCCTTTTTCTGCCGCTCATTTTCTCGGGCACTGCTTCGGGCTAGTTCCTGCGTCCTGCAGCTTCGTGTCTTCTGCTTTCCCGGTTCCTCCCTAAACCCAATGGGTCCCTCCCATAAAGCAGCCGCTCGCTTTGGAAGCAGAAGCCACTCGCTTCTGTGTGCCCCAAGAAAATGGGGCAAGAAAAAGGAGAAAATTCAGTTATGTCTTACCTCAACTCTATAACCCTCGTCGGGTTTGTTGGTTCTGACCCGGAGCAACGTCAAGCGAAAGGCAACGGTTCGAAATTCACCGTGCTGTCGGTCGCCACACAGCGCTCTTGGAAGAATGCCGATGACGAGTGGACCTCGAAAACCGAGTGGCACCGGATCGTCGTGTTCCGGCCACTTTTGGCAGAGCGTGTCGCTACGACCATCAAGTAGGGCGCTCACGTTCTCGTTGAAGGTTCTCTCGTCAGTTCGACCTACGAACAACCGAACGGCAAAGGCAAGAAGTCGAAGACCGCGAAGATTACGTCATGGTCCGTCCGCGCCGATGTCGTGCGTAGGCTCGATCGCGGCGAACCAGAGCCCAACGCGCCCGCTCCCGTGCAAGCGCCGGAGTCCAGCGAAGCTGCGTTCTGATGTGTTCAACACGAGAAGGCCCTCCGACGACGTCGGAGGGCCTTTTTGATTTTTTGTGTAACGATCAGTCCGCCCCTTCGATTTGGATCAGCGCTGTGTTCCGTAGCTGAACAGGCGTTGGGCCGGCAGGAGTCGGAACATCGGCGAGACGGCTCAGCAACGATTCAAGCGCAGATACACCATCGTCAAGCGCTGCTAGCTCCGCATCGCTCAGTGGGATTTCTTGGCGCATGCGCAGCAAGTTGTTCTTGCCTTCAAGAAGAGCCGCCATCGTCGAGCCCTTTGGCACATAAAAAGAGCATTTCGCACACGCCATACGGTGCGACATTGATCGAAGAAGTCATAAGTGCAGTAGCCGTGGCCGAGATCGTAAAACTTCCACGCCTCCGCGGCACCGACTCCGTTTCGCACCTTTTCCTGATCGATGAGCACTGCGATCGCCCGCAGATTCCGTCCGAAGTAACCTGCGTCCTCATACGACTTCAGGGGAACGAACTGGCACACTCCACACATCGCCCATCAATCGACAGCGAAGGTCGGGCGAAAGCAAACAGATTCCACGTAACTTATGCCTTCAACCGGCTCGGCGAGTCCATCGCCGATGCGCTCCACAAGGGCAACCACGTCCTGGTGGACGGCCTCCTCGTCAGCTCGAAATACGAGCGCGAGAACGGCAAGTCCAAGAAGGCCAAGGCCGCGAAGGTCACCGTCTTCTGGAGCGTTCGCGCCAACTCCGTCAGGCGGCTCAGCCGCGCGGAAGCAGAAGTGCAGGCGGCAGCGCCCAGTGCGGAAGCTGGCGCCGAGCCCGGCGACGCGCCGTTCTGATCGTGGCGTAAGAGGGCCCTTCGGCTCAGGCCGGAGGGCCTTTTTGTTTGTCCTGCTTTCCGGCCAAAAAAAACAAATCCGATCGCCCATTCGCTGAATTGCAGAGGATACGCCTCCTCTGCTGGCCCTCGGTGGTCAGCGACGATCCAACACCGGTTCTTCCCCGAAACCGCTGTGCGTTCGTTTGGTGCGCGAAATCCGTTGAGAGCCTGTCCCCGCTCTCCGTATCGGCTCGGCTTGTCGCTGGGCGCGAGGGGAGTATGGCCATGCCCCTGGAAACTGCTTGTGATTGCACGCTCTGCCATATCGAAGTTCGCCTGCTGGAGAGCGTCGCCGTCGCGGAAGGCGGCACATTTGCTGACCTCGCCGAGTCCAGCCAACGGCTCCAGTACTCGTCCATTGCCGATCTTCTCTTGCCCCTGCGGGCTTCGCCTGCCGACGCACGCTCCGATGAACTGCTGCGCGAATTATTCAGGATGCTCGCCGCCCGCCCTGCCTTCATCGAGAGTCTGCTCGTTCTCGCGTTTGTCCCGATGCTGCATCGCACGGTCCGCCGCGTCGTGCGGTATCAGCCCGCGCTGGCGGAGGAAGACGTCACGCAACAGGCGCTCAGTTTCCTCCTGCAGTTCCTGCGATCGGAGGAAATGCAGGCCCGGCGAACCCACTTCGCCTTCGCGATTTCACGCGCCGTCAAACGCCAGCTCTTCGCATGGGCCCGGCGCGAAGGAGCCAAAGACGCGTTGCTCGAACGCGGCGGCGACATTTTCCTCCCGCTTGCGCTCGAAGAGCCTTTCGAACGGTACGCGCAGCTGCGCCACTTTCTGCACCGGTGTGTGACACGAGGGGATCTGGCCGAGGCCGAGTTGGATCTTCTGATTCAGTTCAAACTGGAGGGAACCAATGGCGAGGATTTCGACAGTACCAACGGAAATGTTTCCAATGCGATCCGGCAAAGGCTCAAGCGCCTGCTCGCCAAGCTGCGGCGCTTCGCCCGGTAAACCCATGTGCCGGAGTAACAGTGTCGCTCCGTCTTGGAATGCGGACGGCCCGGGAGGTACCTTTGGACCATTCCCGTTCTCCTGGTTGACACCTTACGTCATTTGCGTAAATATATACGCAGAATGCGTAAGGCACCTATCCTCGATACGCTTTTCCCTGGGGTCCGCCAGGAGATTCTCGCGGCGACGCTGCTCTCTCCCGAGAAGTCGTGGTATCTGTCCGAGTTGGCTGCGCATCTTGAGACCTCGCCGTCCAGCCTTCAGCGGGAACTCGAAGCCCTCGCTAAGAGCGGCATTTTGGAGCGCACGCAGGACGGCCGGCGCACCTATTACCGGGCCCAAACCGCCTCTCCCGTATTCCAGGAGCTTCGCGCCTTGTTCTCGAAAACGGCGGGGATCGTTCCCCTTCTCAATTCCGAACTCGCCCGATTTGGCAGCAAGATCAAATGGGCGGCCCTCTTTGGTTCCATGGCGCGAGGTGAGGAGGAGACCCAAAGCGACATCGATCTGTTGGTCGTTGGTCCGGTGGGAATGACCGAACTTCTTCCCGCCCTGCGGCGGGTCGAACAGCAGTTGGGGCGGGAAGTGAATGTGACCCGGTATTCTGAAACCGAATTTCTCGCCAAGCGGCGCGGCCGGGATCACTTTCTTAATTCCGTACTCAAAGGTAAGCTGATCACGATTGTAGGTTCCCCGAATGAGTTGGAAAAAGCTGCAGGCGGAAAGCAAGGTCCACGCCCACAAGACAAGTAAGAAGGAGCTGGACGACTTCCGCGCAGTGATCGCTCGCGACCTCGAAGATGCGTCCATCCAGGAGTTGTCCGACGACCGCCGGTTCGCCACCGCCTACAATGCCGCCTTGCAGACCGCAAAAATGGCCATCGCCTGTGCTGGCTATCGGCTCGCGGTCACACCGGGCCATCACCGTCTGACGTTTGAGGCCGCGCGCCTGGCACTTGGACCTTCCGCTGCCCACCCCCTTGATTTTTTCGAAGCCTGCCGGCGCAAGCGCAATGTGATCGACTACGACCATGCTTCGGTCGCGACGCATACGGAGGCTGAGGAGATCGTCGCGGAAGCCAAGGATTTCTTCCAGTTAGTCGAGCGCTGGATTGCGGCGAGCCATCCTAAGTTCACTCCCTAAACCCCTGCTGAATAGCGAAACCTCAAACCGCAGGAGAACCGTGACTTTTGTCCTGAGGTAAGGACGCACCGTCCCTTGGTCGCGGTGACACCAAGATATTTTCATTTTCCCGCGACACATTTTTCTCTCCAAACACTGAATAGGTAGATAGAGGGAAGTTCACACGCAAAGCCGCCTCCCGCTGCCGAGCGGCGTCAAGACGCAACGGGCGAGGTTGTTCGGGGTAAGCCTAGCGTGTCTTTGGACCAGTGCGTTCCGGCCGCCACGCGCAGTGCTTGGCCGAAGTCTGGACTTCCCTCGCACGGCAACTTGCGATGCAACCTCTCGCCGAGGTTTGAAATGAAAATACGAAGGAAGGACATCCATCACCGGCTCCGCGCCTTTCGGGTTGTCCTCTGTTCGTCCGTAGGCTTGTTCCTCGCCGCTCCCGCTTTTGCACAAGCCAATTCTCCGTGGGAGAACGCCGCCAACGTCTTGCAGCAGGCCTTCACGACCACTATCGCCCGCGGCCTTTCGCTGGTAGCCATCGTCGTCTCCGGTTTGACCTTCGCGTTCGGCGAGGGCGGCTCAAAACGCGTCCTCGCCGGCGTGCTGTTCGGCGTCGGCATGGCCATCGCCGCGGTCAACTTCCTTGCTTGGCTTTTCCCGTGAGAGGCCGGCGGCAGCAAAGGAGCACTTGTGACAAACCCTAGGCGCATCCATTTTGTGCATCGCTCGGTGTCTCGACCGCTCACCATCCTCGGAGCGGAGCGCAAACTGTTCTTCTTCGCCATGTGTGTCGGCGCCGGCACCTTTAACCTCTTGGGGAGTCTGCGCGCCGGGCTGTTGATGTTCCTCCTGCTTTATGGCTTGGCGCACTGGGCGACGCGCACCGATCCACAGATTCTGCGACTGCTGCTGGCTTCGGCGAGGCTCCGCACCCAGTACGACCCCGCGAAATTTGCTCCCGTCACGGTTCGCAGGAATGTCCGTGCTTAAGCTGAAACGCATCGTCAAGAACTACGAAGAGGCCGGCGCCCTCAACGCCCAGCTGAACCTGTACGGCTTCCTGGATGAACAGGTATTTCTCACCAAGTCGGGAGACCTCGGTGTGGTCCTCGAAGTCCGCGGTGTGGACTACGAATGTTTGGACGGCCCGTCCGTTGATTCGTTGACCAAACGCCTGGAATCGGCGCTCAGACTGTTCGACGAGAGCTACCGAATCTACCAGTACTTGTTTAAGCGCAACGACCCGAAAATTCCGCACGTGCTGTACGGCAGTCCCGTTGTGGACGCCGCCATTTCCAACCGCATGGCCTATCTCCAGAGCAAGTCCAGCCAATTGTTTTCTCTCTCGATCTACTACGTGATTCTCTTCGAGGCTTCGAGTACCGTCCGCTCCCTCGGCAACACGCTTCTGGCGATACAGAAGAAACCTGCCCTGGCGTTGGACGAAATGCGCGCATGGTTCTCGACCGAAGCGCAGGTCGTCCTTCTCGATCGCGAACTCATCAGGGCGCGCTCGACCTTCCTGCAAAAGGTCGGAAGTTTTCTGCTGCAGGTGGCCGATTTTCTTCCCATCCGGCTCTTCGACAAACAGGATGCGTTTCGTGTCCTTACGCAGATTCTCAACTTCGCTCCCCAAAAGATCGAATGCGCGCGGCTGAAGCACGACACCTTTCTCGACTATTTTGTCGGGGCTTCTCATGTGGAATGCCATCGCACGCATCTTCGCGTGGACGACTATTTCGTGAAAGTGTTGACGCTGAAAGAACCGTCCGCGCAGAGCTTCCCGCTCATTTTCAAGCAGCTCCTGGAGGTGCAGGCCAACTTCTACGTGGTAACCGAGTGGAAGAAGGAAGAGTCCGGAAAGACGCGGCGCGCCATCCAAGCCAAGCGCCGCCACTTTCACAACACCAAACGTTCCTTCTTCAGCCAAGTCAACTTGAACGAAGCACCCCAGCATGACGTATTGCTCGATGACTGGAAAGAGTCCCAGGTTCGCGAACTCGGCGAGGGCATCAAGGAGATCGAGCTGCACGGGAACTACTTCGGACGGTTTTCACTCACCATCGTCATCTACGACCTGGATCCCGCCGCCGTGCAGCGCACCGCGGCCGAGTTCTACAAAGTCTTTAGCATTCATGATGCCGAGCTGTATGACGAGCGCTATAACCTGTTAAACGCCTTCCTCGCCGCCGTTCCCGGCAACTATGCCTGGAACCTGCGCTTCCTCTATCTTCTCAACACCAACTATGCCGACTACTCCTTTCTGTTCACCCTCTCGTGCGGCGATATACGTAACGCGCACCTGCGGCAGGAGTATCTGGCGGTCCTCGAAACCAGCCATCACACCCCCTACTTTCTGAACCTTCACTACCAGGATGTCGCGCACACCATGATTCTAGGCCGCACCGGAGCCGGAAAGTCCTTCTTGCTGAACTTCCTGATCACGAACTTGCAGAAGTACGACCCGCATACCTTTATTTTCGATCTCGGCGGCAGCTTTGAAAGCCTCACGCAGCTTTTTGCCGGAACGTACGTCTCGGTCGGCCTCGAATCCGAGGACTTTTCGATCAACCCGTTCTCCCTACCGCCGACCAAGGAGAATCTCGACTTCCTGACCTTGTTTGTGAAGGTGCTGCTGCAGGGTAAAGGTGCGTTCGAACTCGACCCTATCGCCGATCGCGAGCTCTACGAACAGATCGAAAACCTATATGCCGTGGACCCCGAACTGCGAAGGCTGGGGGTCCTGGCGAACACCCTTCCGCTGGCGCTCTCGGCGCGCCTCGCCAAATGGGTCCGTGGAGGCCAGTTCGGGTTCTTATTCGACAACGCAGACGACACGGTTACTTTCTCGCGGTTCCAATGTTTCGACTTCCAGAAGATGAGTCAGTACCCGGACCTTCTCGAACCGCTGCTCTTCTATATCCTCCACCGCGCCAATGCCGTGATCCAGGACCGCGTTCGTTCCACTTCCTTCAAAGCCTTTTTCATCGACGAAGCCTGGGTCTTCCTCAAAAACCCAGCCATCCAGCGCTACGTCGTCCAGGCACTCAAGACCTGGCGCAAGCACAACGCCGCCATGGTCCTGTCCACGCAATCGCTCGACGAGTTGCGCCGCTCCGAACTGCTCGATGTCATTCTCGAAACAGCCGCCACCAAAATCTTTCTGGCCAACCCGGACATGGACCGCGAGCTGTATCGCAAGCAGTTTCATCTGAACGAAACCGAGACCGCTTTGATCGCCGGCCTCATTCCCAAGCAACAGTTCCTGATCAAGACCCCGGAGTTGGCCAAGGTCGCCACTCTCACCGTGGATCCGAAGAGCTATTGGCTCTACACCAACGATCCGTACGACAACCGGAAACGCCGGGAAGCCTTCGAGGCCTTCGGCTTTGCCAAAGGTCTGGAAGTGTTGGCGGGAGCGCAACCGTGATTCCCCCGATCGCCTTCGTGGTGGCGGAGGTTGTTCGAGGTGTCCGTTCGTTCAATCTCTCTCTCGACGTTCCCTGAGGAGCGAAACCATGCAAACGCAAATCGATCCCATTTGTCGCCGGAGCTTTCTTGGTGTTGTCTTGCTCGGCGTTCTATGGATTGTCGCCAGCCCGTACGCTCGCGCGCGCGCCGCCGGTGAAGGCGCGCGCGTCGTGAAGTATGCCAAGGAAGACGTCGTCGCGGTGCGGGCCAAGCTGCGCTTTTCGACGCTCATCGTTCTTCCCGACAACGAGGAGATCCTCGATTTCACCACCGGAGACAAGGAATTCTGGATTATCAATGGCGCTCACAACCTCTGTTACGTGCATCCGGCCAAGGCCGGCATTCGCAGCAATCTCAATCTCATCACGGCCACCGGCCATGTCTATTCTTTCGTGCTCACCGAAATCAGCAATCAGTCCGGTGTCGAGCCCGACCTCAAACTCTTTATCGAACCCAAGGAAGACTCCGGCCCGTCCACTCTGCAAGGCTACGTGCGTGCGGCCGACGCGGCAGTCTACAAGAAAGAGCTGGAAACGCTTCGAGCGCAAACCGGCGAGCAGATTCGGGCGGCGCGAGCGCAGATCGCCGAAGAAGAAAGTCGATTCCGTTCCGAGTACGCGAGCAAACTTCAGTTCGACTACACCGTCGAGGCCCGCGGCAGGCGCGAGCCGTTTCTGGTTTCGCTCGTCTACCACGACGACGCCTTCACCTTCATCCGTTGCGCAGCGCGGGAAAAGCCGGCGCTCTATGAGGTGAAAGACGGCAAGCCCAATCTGATTCCGTTTCAACTGGAGAACGGTGTCTACATCGTTCCCAAAGTCCTCGATAGCGGATACCTCGCCATCGGCAGCAAGAAGCTCGCGTTTGCGCGGCGGACGGACGGCAAATAAGCGAAACCGCTATGAACGAACCGATCCAAGACAAGACTCCGAAACCCGCCGGCCTCCTCCCGAAGAACGTCCAGTCCTGGCTCATCCTCGGGCTGGCCGTGTTAATGGTCCTGATTATGTGGCTCACCGGCGGCAAACGAGCTGCTACGCCCGTTTCCAAGGCTAGCGCCTCGTTCGGCCAAAGCCCCGCTCCTGTCGAAGTGAACGAGGCCAAAATCACCGAGCTGCAAAGCCGGATCCAGCAGCTGCAGCGCGAACAAACCGTCGCGCAAAGTGCCCTCGCCCAGAGCCGCTACGTCGCGAACCCGGCCGCGGCGAACTCTCCAACGGGCGGCCCGAACGGCTCCGCGGGAGGCGGGGAACGTGCCGAGGATGTGATCCAGGCGGAGCGCAAGAAGCGCGAGTACCTGTCCCTGTTCGCCTCCAACGTCGCCGTGACCTACCGTAAGAATCCTGTTGCTGCCGGGCCTGCGGAGCCAACTGCCGCGGGACCCGAATCGAGAGCTTCATTGGCGGCAGGGACCCCGTCCGAGAACTCGCTCATGCTGGATCTTCTCAAACAGATGCAGCCGGCCTCTCCTTCTCCTGTCTCCCAACCCCCATCCGTTCCCTCCACGCCGACGGGCACGTCTGCGAAGTCCCCGGAGGGGAGTCACGAAGCCAAGGAACCTACACCCCCTGCCGCCGCACCCGCGGCATCGGTGAAAGCGTTTGTCTTGTTTGAGGGAACTGTCCTCGAGTCCGTTCTCGTCAACCGTCTCGATGGAGCGATGTCGGGCCCCGTCGAATGCCTGGTCACCAATGATGTCTATTCCCACGACCGCCAGCGCGTACTAATTCCCTCCGGCAGCAAGGTCCTCGGCGAGACACGAAGGGTGGAAGCATTCGGTCAGGCGCGGCTTGCCGTGGCCTTTCATCGTCTGATCATGCCCGACGGTTATTCCGTCAGCCTCGACCAGTTCAAGGGCCTCAATCAGATCGGCGATGCAGGGTTGCGCGATCAGGTGAACAACCACTACGCCCGCATTTTCGGCGCATCGCTCGCACTTGGCGTCATCGGCGCCGCTGGGGAGGTGGGAACGGGAGGTGTCCTCACCCAGTCGGGTACCGACCGCCTTCGCGAGGGATTCGGACAGAGCCTTGCGCAGTCTTCCCAGCAGATCCTCGACCGCTTCCTCAACCTGCTTCCCACGATCACGATCCGCGAAGGACATCGCGTCAAGATCTACCTGTCCGGCGATTTGGCACTTCCTGACTATTCCAATCACAACCTGCCTTCCGATCTCTGAAGGTACGAAAGGAACTCTCTCCATGAAACGAAAGATTCATATCGTGGTGCTCCTAACGGGTCTGTGTGTGGGACCGGCGTCCGCGCAGTTCGGTCTTACTGTGTATGACCCTACGAACTACGCCAACGCGCTCCTCCGCTATTTTGAGCTGCAGCAACAACTGCTTCAGCTCACCAACAGTCTCGCTCTAGCGCTGCAAATGGCCAAGAACATCCAGAACATGCCGGCGCGGTACCAAGCCTTGTTTTCCATCTGGCGCAACGGCGTGGCCCAAGACACGTACGGAAACACCGGCGGTTGGGTGAACGGCATCAACTCCGGCCAAGTGCCCGTGGTGAACGCCGGATATCAGCAGGCCACCACGCAGCTTGTTCCCTACAACGCGAAGGTACTCGCGACGATGACCCCGGACGAACTGGCACGGGTCGAGTCGCAGTATGCCTCGGTCGAACTCTCCGATGGCGCGAATGTGACAGCCATGGCCACGCTCGGGGCCATTCGCAATAACGCCGCCAATATCGAGACGCAGATCGGCAACCTCGAACAGGACTCTCTATCCGAGGACCCCGACCTCAATACCGAAGTCTCGGTCCTGAACAAGATCAACAACGCGGATGTCCTCAACCTGCGGTCAGTGCAGGACACCAATAAACTCTTGGCCTCGCTGCTGGAACTGCAAACCGTAGCCGCCAAGCAGCAGCGCGAGGCCGGGGCCAACGCCATCTACGCCGACATCGCTCGCCGCGCGAACCTTGCCGGCAATCTCGCTCAGGTCACCGGCACGATCACCGATTCCCTCCAGAACTTCCGAATGCCCTAAGTCGCCTTGGAGAATCCCCAGGCCGAAGGAGCCCCCGTCGTCATGGTCACCGATTATCTCCAGTTCATTTTCCAGGCTATCGGCAACCTGCTGACCGAGAACCTCGGCTTCTTCGACACCATGGGGCAAAACCTGTTCCGCACCTTCGCGACCATCCTGGTTGTCTGGTACGGCGTCAAGTCCGCGCTCGCCGCCGCTGGCGGGAAACATCCCTTCCAGTTCGACAATTTCGCCAGTCTTCTCCTCACCGTCAGCTTCGGCTTCGCCATGGTCAACTACTACAGCGCTCCCATTCCGGGCATCGGCATGAGCTTCCACAACCTGGTCACCAATGAGTCCCAGTTTCTCGCCAACCAGATCAACCAGACCGAGCTGCAAACGGTGATCGAACACGTGAACGACTTCGAGGCGCGGATGGACGCGCCCGGCGTGACGGATCTGCTCGGAACCCTTTTCTACGCGGTGGTGATCATTCTGCTCGCGGCGGCGCAGGCCGTGGCGATCGTGGTCATCGCCTACGGTTTCGTCGCCACCGCCGTATGCGTGTTGCTCGGCCCGGTCTTCATTCCGTTCTTCATCGTACCCAAACTCGAATGGTTGTTCTGGGGATGGCTTCGCTGCTTCGTGCAGTACGCCTTCTACCAGGTCATAGCGGCAGCGGTGGTCTTCATCATCGGCAACCTGATCCTCGGCATCCTCGGCCTGCAGCCGGTCGGGGCCATCTCGACCGTACAACTCATCGAAGAGTTTCCGGTCCTGTTCATCACGTTTCTTGCTTCGATCTATGCGCTGCTCAAAGTCCCCGCCCTAACCAACCACATCTTCAGCGGCACGGCGGGTGGGTCCTCCGCCGGACTGCTGGGAAGCCTTGTGCCATGAGCGACGACCGGAGCTTCCATGACGCCAAGCGGCTGTACCTGGAACAGTGTGGCGACCCCATGGTGACCAATACCTATCTGAAGATCGCGCTAGTGCTCGTATCGCTGGTGGCCGTGGGCCTCGCGCTGGTCGACCTGCGCACCATTCGCACGTTTCAGAATTTCCGGCCCTTGGTCATCCGCATCGATGACGTCGGCCGGGCCGAGGCCATCAACTACCACAATCTCGAATATCAGCCGCAGGACGCGGAGGCGAAATATTTTTTGTCGCAGTTCTCAACGCTCTACTACCGGCGGAACCGCTACACGATTCAGAACGATTTCTCGAAGGCCTTGTATTTCCTCGACGGCAAACTGGCCGACGGCATTCTCGATGCGTACCGGAAAGACGATATCCTTCGAAAATTCCTCACCAATTCCGCCGCTCCCGAGATCGATGTCGACGTCAAAAAAGTTGCGTTGGACGAGATGCAAAACCCACCGTACCGCGCGCGCGTCGACTTCTATTTGGTGTACTACTCGCCTTCCGATCACAGCGAACTCAAGCGGGACCTCTACACGGCGAACTTCGTCTTCGTGTTCAAGACCCACGTCGCCAATGAACTGATTCCCATCAATCCCCTGGGGCTGACCATTACCTACTTCCGCGAAGACCAGGCGTTCAAATGAATCCTTCGCAGAAGATGGGAACCAAAGCACTCGCGGGCGGCCGCCTGGCAACCTCGGCCCAACCTGCGCGCGCCACCTCTTTCTTCCCCTCGTGGTTACCTTCCGCCCCCACCGCACAGCCCATCCCACGGTCCTTGGTCCTCAGAACCAACGGCATGCGTCAGGAGAGCCTCGGTTGCTGCGGACTCCCGCCCGTTCTGTTCGGAGAAACGATATCGGAAAAGCCGATTGGGATCTTTTTATGGTAGTAGGCCAAAGATGATTGCCAACGCGCTCCTCCTCACCATCGCTCTCCTGCTCGCTTACATGTTCTGGCTCATGGACCAGCTGAAGTTCATGGCGCCGTACAAGAGCATCCTCATTCATGCCTACGGCTCACTCGTTCTGATCAGTAGCGCCGTGCTGTTCCTCAACGTGTTTGGCGCCGTATTGTTGCTGCAGCGGAAGTTCTTCTTGAAGGATACCGGGCGGAAACTTTCGCACCTCGACCAGCAGTTTCAAATCGGGCAGATCGAGCTGCCGATTGCCCCGGAAAGCGAAGAGAAAGAGTGACATGTCGCGCGACACCTTCTCGTTCGATCCGCAACGACCGGCCGAAGACCCATTGGGACCCGAGCGTGAATCGTCCAACGAGATGCATCAATCTCTGGTGCGACGAGCTCAGCATGGGCCCGGAACGTCTTCCCCAGAGGTTCGTGAACCGCACTCTCTGAAACCCGAGCGAGAAGATTCCCCGCGCGCTCATCTGCTCCGTGACCGCACGTTCCTCCTTCGGGAATCCCAACTCCACACCATGACCGCCCTTGGCACGTTCCGCGTCGTGGCAACGGCGGACCTCGCGCGCTTTGCCTACGCGTCCGACAACGCCCGCATGGAGCGAGATTTGCGGCGGCTCAAGGAGCAAGGGCTCGTCTCCGAGCGGACGCTCGCCATCTCCGGACGAAAGACCCTACGCGTGCTCACGCTAACGAAAACAGGGAAGCGCCTTGTGCAAAACACGCGTCGTGTTCCCGACGACCAGCGGCTGTATCACCGCATCGTCAAGCTGCGGGAAGCCAAGCACGACGCCGAACTCTACCGCCTCTTTCAGACCGAGGCGGCTCGCATCGAAAATGCGGGCGGCAAGCCGCTTCGCGTTCTGCTCGACTACGAACTGAAACGCAATCTGAATCGCGACCGCGCGAAGTTGGAAAAGCAGAAGAGCGATCCGCAGGAAATCGAACGCCTTGCCGAGAGACATGGACTAGTTGTGGTGAACGGGAAGATTCCGCTGCCCGATATGCGCATCGAGTACCAGACGGCGGAGCTGGAACTTCGCCGGGTAGACCTCGAATTGGCCACGCGACACTACCGTCCCCGTGGTGTCGCCGAGAAAGCCAAAGCCGGCTTTTCACTGTACAGCCATCGGGAAGACGCTTCGCGCCTCCGCCGCATTCTCGACGAGCAGGAACTCACCGCCAGGATTCTCGCCCTATGACCGTTTCCCCGGCCCATATCGAGACCCTCCAATCCTTCGGATACACACCGCAGGAGGCCCACTTCCTCGATCTCGTGGCCACGCATTCCGGGTACTTCCTAGCCCGACAGTTTCTGGCGTTCACCGGCGCGCACTGGGGCAAGCGCACCACGCTGTTCTGGACGAAACTCCAGACCAACAAACACGCCCGGACCGAGTGTTTTCCCAGACACGGCGTGGTCTATCACGTTTTCGCCCGCAAGCTCTACCGGCACCTTGGGCGCGAAAACCTCCGTAATCGCCGCGAGCACGAAGTGGAATACGTCCAGCGACGCCTCGCCATGCTCGATTTCGTCCTCAGCCATCTCGACTTGGACTATCTCGAAACCGAGCCGGAAAAATGTGCATATTTCGAGCGGACCCGCGGCATTCCTTCCCACCATTTCCCATCGAAGACCTACCACGGACAGCCGGAGTCCCAACCTACGGTCCGCTACTTCGTCGATCGCTTTCCCATGCATGTCGATCGTGCATCGTCCCCACCTGTGGTCACTTTGTCTTACATCCAGCCCGCCGAAGCTAATTTGAGCGAATTCGTGCGGCACCTCGAAGCCTACCTGCCTCTGTTCCGAGAGCTGAACGAATTCCGTTTTCTCTACCTCGCACGTACCGATTCGCACTTCGACAAAGCCCGGGAGATTTTCGATTCGCTGGTGACCATTCCTCTCGGTTCCAACCCGGCCGACGACCTCCTCCGGTACTTCGCCATCCGCAAGGCCTGGGATCACCGTCAGTACAGCTCGCTCACCGAAGCCGATCTCATCTTTCGCAACCTCGCCAAACAGCGATTTGGTGCGCCGCGCTTTGAACAGCTGTATCGCGCATGGAAAGCCGGGCGAATGCCCGACACGCAAGTTCGCGACGAGTTCCAGAGCAATGGCACGCAACACATTGTTCAGTTTGAATCACAGCTTTTGAAGGCCGTCGGCCTGACTCGCAGTGAACCCGAGGAACAACGGTGAAGAACGTAAGAAATACACTCTGCACCTCCGTCTTCACGAGGTTCTGCACCGTGCGGTCGGAGCATCTGTCCGGAATCACGGAGGATCGGCGGAAACCCTAAGAGAACACCCGCTGCGGAAAAAACACCAAATCGGGCGGGAGCGACCCCACTTTTTCGGCCTTCGGCCGCCCAAAAAGTGTTTGGGGTCGCTCCCGCCCTCCGGCACGAGTAACTGTGCCGGGTGTTTTTTCCACGGCGCAGCCCGGAGTTTGGAAACATCCCAGAAAGGACAAAAACCATGCCACTGATTAAGAAAGCACCAGCCATCGTGACCCTGGAGGTAAGAGTCGAGGAGCCGGTCAAGCAGTTGCTGGAGGACTACGCACGGTTCATCGATAGCAGCCCGGACCACGTGGTTAACTCTGTCATCAAGAAGAACCTCTGGCGCGACCAAGAGTATCGCAAGTGGAGAGAGCAACACCGCACCCAGTCTCCGGAAACACCGAAGATCATGACCTCTCCACGGGGGTAGCTGGATGTTCCGCCGAATCCTTGACTCGCGAAGCTTCGTCGCGGCCCTGCTGGCGATGGCCACCGGACTGGTCCTGTTTTATCGAGTTCCGTTTCCCGAGAACCAGGTCTTCTTGAGGGTCATCTCCGTGCGCGCGCCGCACGTGCTTCAGAGCTTCCAGTACCTCTATTGGCTGTGCCTGTTCTCGACGCCCTACATGGCCTACGCCGGCGCCTTCTCGATCGTGTACACATTCACTCTGAAGCTCGGCCGAAGAGTGGCTCCTGGCCGGCTACCGGCCTACCCCGATCCGCGCAAGCGCGATCGACTTTTCGTGGTGCTGGGCGAGGTCCACAATCCCCGAAAGCCCGGCCCGTCGAAATCACCCTGGTGGCTCACCGTGCCGGAGCGCGGGCTATTCACCGGGATCGCGGTCTTCGGTGCCGTAGGCAGCGGCAAGACTTCATCGTGTCTCTATCCGTTTGCCGAACAGATTCTCTCCTACAAAGCCTTTAATAAGGATGAGCGAATTGGCGGGCTGGTCCTAGAGGTCAAAGGCGACTTCTGCAAACGCGTAAAGGAGATCCTGGAACGCCATGGACGCGGCGAGGACTACATCGAAATCTCCCTCGATTCGGAGTACCGCTACAACCCCCTTCACAACAACCTCGACGCATATGCCCTGGCCTTCAGCATCGCGTCGCTTCTCAACAACCTGTTTGGCCGAGGCAAAGAACCGTTCTGGCAGCAGGCCTACACCAACCTCGTGAAGTTTATCATCCTGCTTTATAAGGTTGCGTACGGCTACGTCACCCTCTTCGACGTCTACCACTGCGCCATCTCTCCGCCGTTCCTCGAACAACGCATTTACGAAGCGGAAGAGATCATCCTGGGACGCCACTCGGTCGCGCTAACACCGAAGGTGTATGGCGACCGCACCGAAGACCTGGCTGGACTTGGTTTCGTCCATGATGCGAAGGAAGATCGCTACCTCGCGCCGACCACTCCCGAGCTTCGCCAAACCCTTCGGAAACGGGGAATCCCTTATGAGTCCCGGTCGCTGCTCGACCCCTCTCAAGCCGACCCGGAGAAGCTGGACCAGCTGCAGGCCGTGAGGCGCTGGCATGATGAGGATTGGAGAAGAATCGAGCCCAAGCTGCGCACCTCGATTGTCGAAGGCATTTCGGTATTTCTTTCTTTGTTTGACGACAACCCGAAGGTGAAAAAGGTCTTTTGCCCAAAGCCGGAGTGTTACGACCCGCAAAAGAATGCAGGGAATCAGTACGGGAAGCCATTGCCTTCCTTCTCCTGGCTGATCGAGCAAGGCAAGGTCTGCGCGCTCAGCTTCCCAATTGGAATGAACCCCGGCCTCGCCAAAGCGCTCGGGGTCATGATGAAGCTCGATTTCGAACGCGCGGTGCTGAACCGTGTGCCTGAAATCGAAGCCCATCCCGAGCGCCTTTTTCGCCAGGTGCTCTTTCTCTGCGACGAATACCAGCACTTCGCAACCGTCGGCGAAAGCGATCCCACAGGCGACGAGAAATTCTTCAGCCTGTCGCGCCAGCCGAAGTGCATCCCCATCGTCGCCACACAAAGCATCAGCTCGCTCCGTTCGGCATTGCCCGGCGACAGCTGGCGCACGCTTCTGCAGACGTTCCGCACGAAGATTTTCTTATCGCTGTCCGACGATTTCTCCGCAAAGATGGCGAGCGAACTGTGCGGACGCGAAGATCGCCTCAAGGTCAGCTACAACCTGTCGGAAAGCGGGCACGATGCCCGCGTGAGCCTTCTAACGGGGAAGGCGCTTTCGCACCGGGCCAATATCACCGCGTCGAAGAGCTACAACACCCAGACCGATTTCCGCTTCGACATGAAGACATTCACGGAGCTGCGCAACGCGCAATCGGTGACGATCGCCTACGACGGTCTTAATCCTATGCCGCCGATGTTTTGCTACTTGAAGCCTTACTACAACGACCCGAACAAATCGTACTTCGAGCAACTTGAGGAAGGAGTCCTCTGATGAACGGATTCGAAGTGATCCTTCCGTTTCTGAAGCCCATTGAGCACCTCATCCTCGACGAGTCGATCAGCGAGGTCATGGTGAATGGGCCGGACCGCATCTTCATCGAGAAAGCCGGCTATCTCGAACAAGTGAAAGATGTCTCGCTCAGCGAGAGATCTTTGCTCGTCGCCGTCAAGAATATCGCCCGGCGATTGGGGGACGACGTGTCGGAAACCAAGCCCATCCTCGACTCGCGTCTGCCGGATGGGAGCAGAGTGGCAGCCGTAATTCCGCCGTGCAGCCTCAGCGGTGTCACCCTCACCATCCGAAAGTTCAACGCGCGTCACTTCGAAGTAGAGGATTTAATTCGAGTCGGCACACTTGACCAAACATTGGCCAATCGTCTCGAAGACTACGTTCTAAAACGCAGGAATGTTTTGATCTCAGGCGGTACCGGCACAGGAAAATCGACACTCGCGGGTGTGCTGGCAAAGTTTATTCCTGAGGACGAGCGCATCCTGCTGATTGAAGATACTGCCGAATTGCGACTCGTCCAGGCCAACCTCGTTCGATTCGAGGCCCGGCGCGAACAAAATGGCCTCCCCGCGATTGCCATCCGCGATCTCCTGAAGGCATCTCTCCGGCACCGTCCGGATCGCATAATCCTGGGTGAGATTCGAGGAGGCGAAGCTTTCGATCTTTTGCAGCTGCTCAATACCGGTCACGCTGGCACTCTTTCAACCATTCATGCGAACTCCGCGAAACAGGGTCTGGCCCGGTTTACGAGTTGCGTCTTGCAGAGCGGCGTCGAGCTACCGTACCGCGCGATTAAGACGAATATTGGCGATTCGCTCGACGTAGTGGTGCATATCGAACGCAGGCCCGGCCAGCGCTTCATCTCTGAAGTTCTAGAAATTAATCACTACGATCCTGAGGCCGACCTGTTCGACTACTGCACGGTGTACGCCAAAACGGAGACTCAATGAAGGGAGCGCTGCCATTCGAACCTAGGCCCCTCTCCGCGCCCGAGTACGTTCTCGCGTTGCACGAGCCTGGCGATAACGCGGCGGTTCTGCTGCGCAACCGAATGCGCGGCCAGACGCTGCAGCGGATCGCCTCCTCCGAAACAATTTCTAGCCCTGAATTTCAGCGCTGGCTCAGTGAGCAGAATCGCGCTGGCTCGGACGTCTTCATCGGGATGAATCCGCTGAAGGATGGTGCCACAAGCCGGACGAAAGACAATATTAAGGAGGTCCGTCACGTATATTTGGACCTCGACACGAATGCAAGAGCAGCGTTGGCGAATCTCCGGGACTCGCTCGATGCACCGCCACCAAACTTTGTTCTGGACACCTCACCCGGCAAACACCAGGTCGTCTGGAAGATTGAAGGAGTGGACATTGAGCAAGCCGAGTCGCTGCTCCACTCGCTAGCGAGCCAATTCGGTGGTGATCGAGCGGCCACCGATGCAACCCGGGTTCTACGGATGCCTGGATTCGCCAACCGCAAATACACAAGTGGGCTTGAGTTTCTCGTTACCGTTCAACACGAATCGAGCCGCATTCATCAGCTTAGAGACTTCACGGTTCGCCAAGATTCACCCGATGCCCTTCGCCACGCTGAGGATGCATCCTCTACACACCGTACCGTGCCCCGCGGACACAAGAGCCAATCGGAAGCAGATTGGGCCTACGCAAAGCGCGCGCTCGCCCGCGGTGACGAGCCCGAAATCGTCATCCAGAGGATTGCGGACTATCGCAGCGAAGACAAGCCCGACCCCATGTACTACGCACGCTTGACGGTGACGAAAGCGCAGACAGTTTTGTCGAGAGAATCTCCGGCAATCGATAGCTCAGCTGCTAATCGGGACGCTCCAACATCCGACCGGTAGGTGGACACCACGGACTACCCAGGGCCTGGCGAATAGTTCCATGCACGAGCAAATTACTCCGAACGATCCCGGACAGGTCTCACTCCTCACCGTCAAGCAGGTCTCGGCGGCGTTCGGAGTTTCGCGCGACTGGGTGTACAAGCACTCCCGTCGTGACGAACCCGACTATTTGCCATCCGTCCGTTTGGGCCGCCTTGTCCGCTTCACACATGGCGAAGTATCCCGTTACATCGAAGCTCGTCAGAAAGGACCGTCTGGTGCTAATCTAACCGCGACCGACGGAATCGCTCGGGCCAAAGAGAGGAGGAAGCACCGAATGGCTCGAGAGCGATTTCAAAAAGGATACGTACGAGTGCGTAACACAAAGAAACATCCGTACTGGGAGGGCTTCTACTGGGAAGATCTTCGCTTGGAAGACGGGAGAATCGTGCGGAAACAGCGCGCGGTGAACCTGGGCCGAATCGAAGAAATACCTTCGAAGAAGCTCGCCGAACGGAAGCTTGCCGAAAAGCTATCCGAGGTCAACAGTCCAGACTGTCAGCCTCGGTCGGTATCGACGCTGGGAACCTTCGTGGACAGCCGCTATAGGAAGTTGATTCTGCCGTTGCGGAAACGAACGACTCGCCATGGGTATGAGGTGATTCTCAATTACCACATTCTGCCCCAATTCAAGGACCGGCAGGTCGTTGACATCAGCCACGAGGATATCCAGGGATTCGTTAATCGCAAGCTCGCCAGCGGAGCGGCCTGGAGCACCCTCAAGAACATCGTTTCGGTCTTCAGCGCTGTTTACGCGACCGCCGTGAAATACGGTTACGTTCGATCAAACCCAGCACGCCTGGTTGAAATGCCCAGTGAACCGGTCCGGTTCCAGCCGGCGTTGCCAACCGATGAGGAACTCCACCAGCTCCAGAACGCATTACAGGAGCCGTACCGAACCATGGTATGGCTTTGCTGTGCGACCGGAGTCCGTGTCAGCGAACTCTTAGGGCTGCGCTGGAAGTCCATCGATTGGGAACACAACTGCCTCTGGATCAGAGAGGCGGTGCATGACGGCGAAGTCGATTCGCCGAAGACGCACCGCAGCTGCCGTCCGATCCGGCTCGCCAAAGCCGAACTGGCGAGGCTTAGAAAGTTTCGACATACCAGACCTCAGGCTAACGATGAGGACTGGGTCTTTCTGAACAGGCGCAGGACGGGTCCGTTTCGAGCCGACAATCTGCTCGAACACGTGATCCGGCCGGCGGCGAAGAAGCTAGGCATCAAGCGTGTGACCTGGCACTTGCTGCGTCACTGGCATTCCACGGTATTGCATGACGAGGGTGTCCCCATCAAAGTTGCGCAGGAGCGATTGGGGCACTCACGCGCCGAAACAACCATGAAGCACTACGTGCATCTTTCGCAGCAGGCCGATACCGAAGCCGCACAAGCGGTGTCGCGTCGACTGCGAGCGGTGGTAGGGAAGAGCAAAACGGAGCCTTGTGGCAGGGGTTTTGTTAGCAGGTTTGTTAGCAGAAACGAGGTTTCTGCCCCCGGCTTGCTCGTAAGTGCTTGAAAAGGTTGGAGGCGCGGGTGGGATTCGAACCCACGAATGGAGGTTTTGCAGACCTCTCCCTTGGGCCACTTGGGTACCGCGCCAAACGATCAAGTATAGCGAAATCTACTACGAGTGTCAGGGCGCCTACCCGCGTCCAAACAAGACAATCGACGCTACTTTTTCTCCGCGCGTTCCGGCTCCGCAATTCTCGCTTCGCGCAAGAACCGCGCCGCCTCTTCCGGCGGCGTCGGATTGATATAGAATCCCGTGCCCCACTCAAATCCCGCCACCTTCGTCAGCTTCGGAATGATCTCGATATGCCAGTGATAGTGGTCGTTGATTTCTTCCCCGATCGGCGACGTGTGAATCATGAAGTTGTACGCCGGCCGGTCCAGCGCCGCGTCCAGCCTCATCAACGCATCCTTCAGCATCCTCGCCAGGCTCGCGTACATCGAGCTCTGGTTGTTCTCGTAGGAAGACCCGTGCGCTTTCGGCAGCAACCACATTTCGAACGGAAACCGCGACGCATAGGGCGCCATCGTGATGAAGTGCTCGTTCTCCCCGACCACGCGCTCGCCCGTGTCCCGCTCCTGCCGGATGATGTCGCAGAAAATGCATCGCTCTTTTTCGTCGTAATAATGCCAGCAGTTATCGACTTCTTCCCGCACTCGCCGTGGCACGATCGGCAGCGCGATCAACTGCGAGTGCGGATGCTCGAGCGATGCCCCCGCCGCCTCCCCATGATTCTTGAAAATCAGCACATACCGGAATCGTTTGTCGTTCTTCAGGTCCAGCATGCGGTCCCGATACGCCCACAAAACATCTTCCACCGCGCGCTCCGGCAGCGTCGCCAGCGTCGCCGCATGTTCCGGCGTTTCCACCACGATCTCATGCGCACCGACGCCGTTCATCTTGTCGAACAGCCCTTCGCCTTCGCGATCCAGTTCTCCCTCGATCTTCAGCGCGGGAAACCGGTTCGGCACCACGCGAATTCTCCAGCCGGATGTATTCGCGCCGCCTCCGTTCCGCCCGTACACCAGAATCTCCGGCGGTGTCTTCGCTTCACTCCCGGGACAGAACGGACAATTTTTCGCACCATTCGCGGTTACGCTATCGCGCAGAAAATCCATCGGGCGCCTTGAGCGTTCCGTAGAAATAATCACCCATCGGCCCGTGATGGGGTCTTTTCGCAACTCCGGCACAGCGAACCTCCTCGAACTCGCTCGGGGACATGAGCAAAGGGTGTGAGCACCCGGCTGGCTTCAGATTGTACCGCGTCTGGTATCGCAGCGGAGCACGGGTGTGCCCCACCCTTGAAAATTAAGGGCGGGTCTTCCCGACGCCAAGCCTTACATCTGTGGACTGAAAGCGTCTTTGTGCAAACGTACTTCCGGCGGCATCCCCGGTCGATTGTCAATCGCCAACACATCGAACCGGCAAGGACACTCCCCCACGTGCCTCTCGCCGAGAAATCTTCGCGCCGTCCGCACCACCACGTGCTGCTTGTCCGTCGTGACGCTCAGCTCCGGCAACGCCGTCAGCTCTTCCCTCACCGTGCGCGTTCGCACCTCGACAAACACCAGCGTTTTCCGTCGTACCCGATCAGGTCGATTTCGCCTTTCGCCCCTCCCGGCATGTAATTGCGCGCCACAAACACATAGCCCTGCCGCCGCAGATACCAGTAGGCGTACGTCTCCCCGCGCACTCCGGTCCTCCGCGCCTCCAACTTCCTCGCCGCAACTTTCTTCTCTGGAAGCTCTTCGTCGCCGCGCGCGTCTTCACGCTCTCCGCGCAAACCCTTCCGCGCCGCCCACTTCACCGCCCCAAAGATCACGCTCGAGAAAATTGGCACGTTCCGTTCCCGCCAGCCAGCAACCCCAAAATCCAACGCGCAGGCCAATTGCCCCGAGTATAAACAAAAATCCCGTGGCTGCCACCTTCCTTCTCCAGCAGCCACAGGATCTCCGGCTTTCTCGCGGCGCCACACTCTCTCCGCGCCCCTCCGCGTTCTCAGCGTCTCCGCGTTATCTTTTCTTCTCTTCTCTGTGCCCTCTGTGCTCCGCCCTTTGTGCTCTCTGTGTTAAATCTTCTTCTCTTCTCGCCCGTCAACTTTCAACTGTCGACTGCTCGCCCCGAGCCTTGAGGGGCCAACCTCTTCGCTCCTTCTTTACCTCATTACTTCATTGCTTCTTCTCTTCTTCTCGTATGCACTCTTCCACAGTCCGCACCGCAAACTCCGCCTGTTCCTCATCAATCACCAGCGGCGGGCAGAACCGCAGCGTCGTATCTCCCGAGCCAAGCACCAGCAGTCCCCTATGAAACGCCGCTTGGATCAGCCGGTTCCGCAGCTCCGGCGCCTTCTCTTTCGTTTTCTGATCGCGCACAAACTCAATGCCGATCATCAATCCTCTCCCCCGCACTTCTCCAACATTCCTAAATCGCTGCGTCCAATCCGCCGTGCGCTTCAGGATGAAATCTCCCACGCGCTTGGCGTTTTCCATGTACTGGCTCTCGAGCAGCCGCAGCGTCGCCAGCGACGCCGCGATGCACACCGGGTTCCCGCCAAATGTCGACGCGTGCGCCCCCGGCTTCCAATCCATCACGCTGGCTCGCGCGATCACCGCGCCCAGCGGCATTCCCGATGCAATGCCTTTCGCCGTACAAATGATGTCCGGCTCGACACCCGCGTAATCCACCGCCCACCACTTCCCCGTGCGGCCCATGCCCGACTGCACTTCGTCCGCCACCAGCATGATGCCGTACTTCTTGCAGATCCTCTGTAACCCTTGTAGAAATTCCGCCGGCGCCAGGATGTAGCCGCCCTCGCCCTGAATCGGCTCGATAAAAATCCCCGCCACTTCTTCGGGATCCACGCGCCGCCGGAACAATTCGTTCTCCAGATAGCTCAAGCAGTCCGCCGAGGCGTGCTCCGGACTCACTCCATACGTCCCGCGATACGTGTCCGGATACGGCATGTGAAACACGCCGGACAGCAACGTGCCGAATCCCTTGCGCTGTACCGCGCGGCTCGCCGTCAACGACAGCGCGCCCATGGTGCGCCCGTGAAACGCGCCGTGAAAGGCAATCAGTTTGTCGCGCTTGGTGTGATATTTCGTCAGCTTGATCGCCGCTTCGATCGCTTCCGCACCCGAATTGCCGAAATACACGCGCTTCGGTTCCGCTCCCGGAGAAATCGACGAAAGTTTCTCCGCAAGCTCCGGCATGCCCTCGTAATAAAAATCCGTCCCCGACATGTGAATCAATTCCGCCGCCTGCTTCTGAATCGCGGCGACCACCTCCGGATGGCAATGTCCGGTCGCGCACACGGCAATGCCCGCCGCAAAATCCAGGAAGGTGTTTCCGTCCACGTCCTCGACCATCGCGCCGTGGCCGCGCTTCGCTACCAGCGGATAGTCGCGTGTGTACGACGACGAGACGTACTTCGCGTCGCGCTCTACGACGCTCTTGGCCTTGGGTCCCGGCAACGCCATCAGCAGCCGGGGCAATTTCGTTTCGGTGGTAGCGATCATTTCTTCCTCCTCGGTGAAGAATGGTCAGGGGTTGATTCGGCGATCGACTTCAGCAGACGAATGCGAGGCAGACTTTCTGCGCGCACACGAATGCCGCGGCGCGCGCTGCCGGAGAGGAGAAAAGTTAGTCTACGCCGTAGAGGTTAGGACGCACTTCAGCGGGGGAAGAAATGCCTGTAAACCGATGGAGATTTGTAAATTTCATTTGCGTTTCCAGCGGACGCTTCCGTCCCGGTTATCTTCGACAATTATACCACGATCGGCGAGTTCTTTGCGGATGCGGTCCGAAGATGCAAAATCGCGGCGCTTGCGTGCGTCTTGGCGGTCCGCGACCAGCTCTTCGACCTCCGCATCGCTCAAAGCACCGCTGGCATCGGCGTAGCCGAGCGCTTGCAGCTTCTGCGCGTCGTCGTCCGCGACCACGGCGAAGACGCGATCGAACGTGGCCAAAAATTCCTGTGCCGCAGCCACGTCGCCCTGGCCGAATTCGCCTTTGTCCATCGCGATGTTGACCTCGCGCACCAGATCGTAGACGGCGGCGAGCGCCATCGCGGTGTTCAGATCGTCGGAGAGCCCCGCGTCGAAGTCCTGCGCCGCCTTCGCGATGCGTTCGGCCATTCCCGGCTGCTGGCCCGCGGGAAATTTTCCTTGCGCCAGACGGTCGGAGAAATTCCGCAGCCGCTCGACCGCGCTGGCCGCCTGCTGCAACCCGTCAAACGTGAAATTCAACTGCCGGCGGTACGGCACGCTGGCCAGCGCAAATCGCAGCGCGGACGGCTTGTAGCCCTTGGCGAAAAGATCGCGCAGTGTGAAGAAGTTGCCGAGCGACTTCGACATCTTCTCGCCTTCGACCAGCAAATGTTCCGCGTGCAGCCAGTAGCGCACAAAAGGTTTGCCGGTCGCGGCTTCGCTTTGTGCGATTTCGTTCTCGTGATGCGGAAACGCCAGGTCGATGCCGCCGGTGTGAATGTCCAGCGTCTCGCCGAGATACTTCATGGCCATCGCGGAGCACTCGATGTGCCACCCAGGCCGCCCCGCCCCGATGCTCGTCTCCCAAAAGTGTTCGCCGGGCTTCGGCGCCTTCCACAGCGCGAAATCCCGCGCGCTCTCTTTTTCGTAGCGGTCATTGTCCACGCGCGCGCCGGCTTGAATGCCGCTCACATCGATCTTGGAAAGCTTCCCGTAGTTGGGAAACTTCGCGATCCGGTAGTAGATCGATCCTTCCCCGGTATACGTGTAGGTCTTCTCTTGCAGCCGCTGGATCAGCTTGACCATGTCGTCGATGCAGTCGGTTGCGCGGATCCAATGCTCCGGCGACTCGATGCTCAGCGTCTTGCAATCGTCAAAGAACGCCTGCACGTACTTCTGCGTGTAGTCGCGAATGCCCACGCCTGCCGCCGCCGCTTTGGCAATGATGCGGTCGTCCACGTCGGTCAGATTCATGACGTGGGTGAGCTTGTAGCCGCGCAACTTCAGGAAGCGCCGCAGGATGTCCTGAAACACGAACGTGCGGTAGTTCCCAATATGCGCGTAGTCGTATACCGTCGGCCCGCAGGTATACATCCCCACTTCACCCGCCCGCAGCGGAATGAACGGCTCGACCTGCCCGCTCAACGTGTTGTGAAGCCGAATCTCAGTCATGGGGTGTCGGTGATCGTCGGGAGCTTCAGTGCAAACCGGAGATTGTATCCGACGCATGGGAGAAAACAAACTTGTGGATTGGCCACAGAGACACAGAGGGAAGCACAGAGCTCAGGATTGGTCGGTTTCGTCTGCCTTTCGCTTTTGAGGGGTATACCCCGGGGTGTCGTGGGAACTGTGAAGTATCCTACTGATTCGAGAGGATTTGCGGAGCCTCCAGTGTGACGAAACGCAGGAGCGGCCTGCTCAAGAGGAAGAAAGGAAAGGGGTTAGCACTTCCATAGCCGGGGTCCCCCGACTCGCGATGTTCCCTCGGGACGAGCGTCCTTCGCCGGATGTTCGCTTTCTGACCCCACACCCCCAGCAGTTTGTAAGAGTGTCAAAGGAAGGGAGTTGTGAAAATAGGAGTTTGTAAGTTGTTGAAAACAAAGGGCTGTGACACGAGCTAGGGAAGCGACGATGGAGCGAGGTAAGAGAAAGCAGGGCGCTTGGGCGGGGATCGTCTTGAAATATCACAACTACTGATAGCACGGAATATGTACTAAGTCAATAGCTTAAGGTAGTGGTACCTCGCCCAGACGGACCGTTGACGGCGGGGAGACGGGGGGCTCAAAAACACAAGGGCGAAGAGCACCGGAATCGGGCTAAAAGCCGAACATGGAGTTGACGCCGGCCTTCTGTGGTTGTTCGGTGGCGGGGGTTGGGGTAACGGGGGCTTGGGAGGCGGTGGCTGAAGCGCTGGGCGTCGCGGCCACGGGAGTCTGCGCGACGGGGGCCGGGGCGTTGGAGGTCTGGACGGCTGGGGTGGTCTGAGGCCGCTGGGCGGCGATTTGGGCCGTGGCGGACTGCTGGGCGGGGAGGGACGAGGCGTTTACGGTCTCGAGCGCGGAGGCGATGCGGTGGAGCTGCCAGACAAACTTGTCGAGTTCGCGGGAGCGGCCGAGGGATAGGTGGCGATCCCACAATAGGCGAATGGCGAGGACGATGATGATGGGCAGGCCGACGCCGAGGGAGACCAGGATTAGGGCAACCAGGAGCGGGCCGAGACTGCCTAAGGGGGCTAAGGCTTGGGTCATGACGCCTCCAACGGGGGCTTAGGCGGAGGATAGCAGGACGGCTGCGGAGTGACAATGGAGCGAAAAGAATGGGTCTGATGAACTCGCCGCTACGGAGACGAAACAAAAGGGGAAATACTTGCGCGGTGTGGTATTTTCGCGCGGTTGATTTTGGCAGGGTGCGATCTGTCGTCAGGAGAATTTGCTATGAGGCTGAGAACGATGGTGCGGTGTGGGCTACTCGTGCTGATGCTGAGCGGCGGGGTTTGCTTGGGGGCTGAGGAATATGGGGTGGCGTACGAGCGGAATGTTGCGGTGAAGATGCGCGACGGGGTCATCCTGCGCGCGGACATTTACCGGCCGAAGGCGGAGGGGAAGTTTCCGGTGTTGTTACAGCGGACCCCATATAACAAGGATCGATTTGCGTTTGGCCTGCGCGGTGCCGCGCATGGGTATGTGGTAGTTATCCAGGATGTGCGAGGGCGGTATACGTCGGAGGGCGAGTGGTACACGTTCGTCAACGAACCCAACGACGGATACGACACGGTGGAATGGGCGGCAGCGCTGCCGTACTCGAACGGCAAGGTGGGAATGTTTGGCGGATCGTACGTGGGCGCGACGCAGATGCTGGCGGCGATCGCGCACCCGCCGCATTTGGCGGGAATTTGTCCGGTGGTGACCAGCAGCAATTACCATGCGAGCTGGACGTACCAGGGCGGGGCGTTCGAGCAATGGTTCAATGAATCGTGGACGTCCGGTCTGACGCAAGACACGCTGGCGCGAAAGGTGGCCAAGAGCACAAATGCCGTAAACGGAATGTGGAAGCTGCCGCTGGCGAGCTACCCGCTTTTTCCTTTGCGAGAGGCGGACGGTACATCGCCACGTTCGCTGGCGCCATATTTTATGGACTGGCTTGCGCACCCGAGCTACGACGAGTACTGGAAGCGCATAGCGATCGAGGAGCATTTCGGCGACATCACCGTGCCGGCACTGCACATCGCCGCGTGGTACGACATTTTCCTGGGCGGCTCTCTGCGCAACTATGAAGGCATTGCGGCGCACGGCGGAAGCGACGCCGCGAGGCATGGGCAACACCTGCTGGTGATTATCGGGGGGCATGCCGGGAGTGGGCGCAAGGTCGGCGACGTGGATTTTGGCGCCGACGCGGCCTTCAATGAAGATGACGCCACGCTCGCCTGGTACGACTACCTCTTTAAGGGTGTGCAGAACGAATTCGCTTCCGGGAAGCGGGTGAAGATTTTTGTAATGGGAACGAACCAATGGCGGGAAGAAGAAGAGTGGCCGGTGGCGCGGGCGCACGCGACGAAATATTTCCTGCACTCGTCGGGCAAGGCCAATTCCCTGCGTGGAAACGGCACGCTATCGATGTCCGCGCCGAGCAAGGAACCGGAGGATCAGTATGTTTATGATCCGGCGAAGCCCGTGCCGACGGTCGGAGGGCCCTTGTGTTGCGATTCGGAGCATTGGGCGCCCGGCCCACGCGACCAGCGTTCCGTGGAAGCGCGAGACGATGTGCTGGTGTACTCGAATCCGCCGCTCGCGCAAGACATGGAGGTGACCGGCCCGGTGAGCCTGGAAGTGTTCGCAAAATCTTCGGCGGTGGACACGGACTTCACGGCGAAGCTGGTGGACGTGGGGCCCGATGGATTCGCGCAGAACTTAACGGAGGGAATTTTGCGGGCGCGTTACCGGGAATCGCAGGAAACGCCGACGCTGATGACGCCCGGCCAGGTGTACAAACTCACGATTGATTTGTGGGCAACCAGCAACGTTTTCAAGAAGGGGCACACTCTGCGCGTGGAGATTTCCAGCAGCAATTTTCCACGGTTCGATCGCAATCTGAATACCGGGGAGATGCGGTACGTCGGGAGCGATGAGAAGGTGGAGCCGGCGTTCTTGCCGGCGACAAACGCGATTTACCACGACGCGGAGCATCCGTCGGCGTTGATTCTGCCGGTGGTGCCTTTGCGATAGGGCACGACTAAGAATGAATCGAGGAAAAAGCCAGAGACGAGGATGGAACGCCACTTGGAGAAAAGGATCATGAGGTATGCGCGCATGTCTAAGGCCAAGTCTATTCTTGCTCTTGTGTTGCTGTGTTTGATGGGGACGCTGAGTCTTGCTGGCGGGGCGATCGCGCAGAACACCGCGGACTGGACGGCACCGTTTCCGGCGCACCGCGTGGTGGGGAATGTGTACTACGTGGGGAGCAAGGGGCTGGCATCGTACCTGATCACCACGCCGGAGGGGCACATCCTGATCAACAGCAGCATGGAGGCGAATGTGCCGTTGATTCAGGCCAGCGTGGAGAAGCTGGGGTTCAAGTTCAGCGAGGTGAAGATTCTTTTGATCAGCCACGCGCATTGGGATCATTGCGCAGGCAGCGCGCGGGTGAAGGAATTGACCGGCGCGAAGTACATGGTGATGGATGGCGATGTGCCGGTGGTCGAGTCAGGCGGCAAAGAGGATTTCCAGTATGGCAATTCTCCGGATAACCAGTACAGGCCGGCGAAAGTGGACCGCGTGCTGCATGACGGCGAGGAAGTGAAGCTGGGCGGCGTGGTGCTGGTGGCCCACAAGACGCCGGGTCACACGAGGGGCTGCACGACTTGAACGATGAAGGTGCCCGTTGACTCGGCAGCGGGTGGCGGGAAGAGCTACGACGTGGTGATCGTGGGCAGCCCGAACGTGAATCCCGGGTACAAGCTGGTGAACAACGCGGCGTATCCGCAGATCGCGCAGGACTACGAGCAGATGCTTCGCGTGTTGAAGTCGTTGCCGTGCGACGTGTTCCTCGGCGCGCACGGGGATTATTACGGCATGGCGGACAAATTCGCATGGATGAAAGAGGGCGTGGCGAATCCGTTTGTGGATCCGGAGGGATACAAGAGGTACGTCGCGGACCGCGAGGAAACGTTTCGCGCGGAGTGGAAGAAGCAGCAGGATGCGCGGAACTAGGCGGAGAACCAAATCATATGCGGATATGTTCGTGCCCCTGCCGAGGGAGAAGGTCGCCTGGGCGCAACGGCCGCTCAGGCGAAGAGCGGCTTAGAAGTGGCCGCCGCCGGCGGAGGGGTTTTCCTCCGCAGCGCGGGTGCCGCGTGACGTGGCCGTAGCGGTGTCCGCAGCGCGGCTGCTGCGTGACGCCGTGGCAGCATCCGAGGCCGGACGCTTGGCGGCCCAGGTCGAACGCTTGGTGTTGGGCTTGAGCGACGCGGAACCGCCCGGCCCGTTCATGTAGTTTTCGAGATAAGTGTAGCCGTTCGGCGCGATCTCATTGTAGAGATTCGGGTCGGTGGTGCTGAGACCCTGCGCGGATTTCCACTGATCGGGAATGCCGTCGTGCAACGATTCCATGCAGACCGGGAAATTGGTGACGGGCTGATCCGTCCACAGGGACGTGGGCGTGGGGAGGGACACGGGGGTAGAGCTGTCGACGGTGATTCCGTTGGGCCAGTAGGCGCCCGCGCCGCCGGTCTGATACTGATTGATGACGCGCTGATCGGCCGGATCGCGGTGGCTGACCCAGTTGCCGTTGCAGTCGAGGTGCTGCGAGTTGCCGACCGTGCCGAGAAGCACGTTGTCGAGGTTGCCGACGGCATCGGCGGAGATGGGGAAGGCGGGCGGAGGCATCGGCGAGCTGCGAATCCAGCTCGACGGCAAGGGGCCCTGTTCGTCGCCGTTTTCGCCGTCGATCTGGGCGGCCATCAAGTACTGATCGCCGGAGGGATCGGACTGGTTGGGACCGATATTGCCAGAGAGATACGCGGACGGGTTGCCAGGCAGTGACGGGCTGATACTGGTGAAGTGGATTTCGTGCGCCTGCGCGCCGGAGTTGAGATTGCCGGCGACGTACTTATTTCCGATTTCGTCGACAGTCATCGCGCCGAGCCATTCGCTGGCGTAATAATCCCAGTTGAAGACGACATTGTTGACGAAGCGCGTGGAGTAATTCGTGCTTTCCGGGATGCGGTGACCGATATTGGCGAACAAATTGTGATGGAAGTCGATGTCGTGCTCGCCGGAGCTGAAGCAGGGCGAGCTCGAGGTGGCAACGCAGTCTGGATTGGTACTATTGCCGGGGCCGACGGGATGGTTGGCGTTCGGCTCGTAGAACATGGACCACTGCGTGGTGATGAGGCGGTTGGGGCCGACGTAGTTGCTGAGCGTAAGCCAGAGCTTGTTGCCGGCCCAACGAGTGGTGACGTGGTCAAGAACAATGTTGTAGTTGTCGCCGTTGGCGATTTCGATGTTCATGGTGCCAGTGTCGGGACCCGCGGCGACGTTGATGTTGTCGGCGCTGAAGGTGCAGTACCGCACGATCACGTCGTTAGTGCTGATGAACAGCGATTCGCCCGCGATGTTGGGGCCGCCGATAATGATCTCGCCAGGAGCCGTCTGGCACGCAATGGTAAGGAACGGATTGGAAACGCTCAGTCGACTCGCCGGGGTGATGATTCCGGCGACGCGGAAGACGCACGTGCGCGGACCGCTGGCCTCGACGCAATCGCGCAGACTGCCCGAGCCGCTGTCGTTGAGATTAGTGACCTCCATAACTTGGCCTCCACGTCCGCCGACGGCAGCCGCTCCGCCACCTTGCGCGCCGGGGAACGCCGGGAGCGCGCCGTTTTGCTGGGGCGCAGAAATGGTGACGGTGGCGGTGCCGGATTTTGTGGTGTCGGCGTTGCTGGTGGCGGTGACCGTGGCGGTGCCAGCGCTTGAAGGCGCGGTATAGACGCCGCCACCGGTGATCGTGCCGAGCGCGGCTGTCCAAGTGACCGATTTATTTGTGACTGTGCCGGTAACGGTGGCGGTGAACTGCAACGTTCCGCCGGTGGTAGTGGAAGTGGAAGTCGGAGAAACACTGACGGAATTCACGACCGGAGTAGAGACCGTGACTGTGGAAGTGCCGGACTTTGTCGTGTCGGCAACGCTTGTGGCGGTGACCGTGTCGGTACCCGCACTGGCGGGCGCGGTGT
>Ga0187819_10000093_pt1 | contig 38951 bp, 34 predicted proteins | sample NC_wetland_sal_i_15_FD_132411 | JGI IMG/M metagenome (GOLD analysis project Ga0187819, IMG submission 132411) | Wetland sediment microbial communities from Neuse River Estuary, North Carolina, USA - SO4_4 | ecosystem: Environmental > Aquatic > Freshwater > Wetlands > Sediment | place: USA... | reverse complement strand
GGCCATCCCGCTAGGTTACGCTCCGGCCCGCGCGCGCGGGCTCACGCGGCGGAACGTGCTACGCTAACTTTTGGTTAGGCAGCAAGAGCCAAGTTGTTGTTGGCGTCTGTGTTTTTCCACCCGATTGCGGGCAGGTGGCGCCCGGCATGCCTTCTGGCCGCGACAGCTTCCGTCGAAACCGTGTCGCCCCCAGAGGTTGATTCCCTAACTAGCGTAGCAACGCACTTCCGTTTCGTCAAATGTTGCCCGTCCGGCGTCGCCGGGGAGCCCGCGAGGGTTCGGGCGCCTGGGTTGCCGAGAGGGGAGGCGGAAGCCTCTCTTTCCGAATGCTAGGATGTTGTGTGAAATTCGGTGAGGAGTGATGAGCAGGGGAGAGAGACGGTACAGGGAGTTGAACGCGGAGAAGTAACGAGCGACACGATGATCCGTAAAATTGTATGGGATCGGTTGCTGGCGGTGGCCTGCGCGGGCGTTCTGTGCGGCATTCTGGGGCTGGGGTTGTGGCCCTTCACCGCGCATCCGAAGAACGAGGTGGCCTGGCTGGAGGATGGGAACGGCTTACATTTTGGTGATCACGGCACGATCTTGAGCTCGCGTCCCTTCCAGCCGGCGGATGCGGCAGGCGGGGCCGCGTGCAGCCTGGAGATTTGGGCACAGCCGGGCTGGGTGCAGTCGGAAGGTACCCTGCTTGGCTTTTACGGCCCGGAGAATCTTGTGTCATTTTCCCTCTACCAATACAAGAGGGGCCTCGTGTTCCAGCGTAGGTTTCGGGACCGGCAACACCGCGCGGGCGAGGTCCACGTCTACATTGACGATGCTTTTCACCAGGGTCGGCCATCCTTCATCACGATTACGGCAAGCCCACGGGGGGCGGCAATTTATCTCGATGGCGTCCTGGCTGAGAGCTCTTCGCGCTTCGGGCTTTCCAGCAGGGACTTCACGGGCCGGCTTGTGATTGCCAACTCTCCGGTGGCCGACGACAGTTGGTCTGGCGAGTTACGCGGGCTGGCGATTTTCGATCAAGAGCTTACCGCGACGCAAGTTCTGGAACATTTTAGCTCCTGGACGAAGAACGGGGGGCCTGAGATTTCCGGGAATGGAAGTCCGGTGGCACTCTACCTGTTTGACGAAAGAGCGGGAAGCGTGATTCACAACCGGGCAGGATCCGCGCCGGATCTTACCATTCCGGACCACTACTTGATCTTGCGCCAAAAGCTTCTGGAAGTGCCGTGGAGGGAATTTTATCCGCGTTGGAGCTATCTTGAGGATGTCCTCGTCAACATCGGAGGGTTCATCCCCCTCGGCTTTGCTTTCTGCGCGTATTTCTCGTCCGTGCGGCATCTGAAACGCGCGTTATGGATTACGATTTTCTTCGGATTTGCGGTCAGTCTTACGATCGAGGTCCTTCAGTCTTACATTCCGGTTCGAAATTCGGGCATGACGGACGTCATCACCAACACGCTCGGGACCGCGATTGGCGCAATCATGTTCCCGTGGAAGACCACTCGAGCGTTGCTCTCCAGGGCCGGAATTACGGTGGACCAGTAGCGGGGGGAGGGGACCGGGCCCGGCAGGCAGCGCCCCTACCGCCTTCCATGCCTTCGCAGAAACCTGCCTCTCCTCCCTAGTTGACAATCGAGCGAAGGGATTCCAATAATCGGGGCTGCGGAATATTCCCGATGGACCAGTCCCCACGCGGAAAAGAATCTTCGGCACTCGAACAGGCCGTATCCCGGGCCATGCGGGACAACCTCGCGCTGGTCCAGCACACCACGAAAGAACTGAGCCAGGCCATTGAGGACTTTGTGGCGGCGTGCGGCAGTTCGCGCAACGCCAACATGCTGCCTGCGATGTTGCGGGCGCAGACGGCCTCGGCGTCGCTCACTTCTATGCTGGACGTGCTGACGCGGCTGCTGACAGCGTCGTTGCAGCCGGGACGCGTTGGCGCATCCGAGGCGTACGTGGCGAGCCTGGCACCTGTGGAGGCTCCGGCCGCGGAGGCGGCCGCTCCGCCGGCTGCCGTGCCGGCGCCTATGGCGCCGCTGCGCGTGGGACCTCAAGCGCATGTTGCGCCGGAACCCGCCGTCGCTCCGCCCGTCGTACCACCTCCAATTCCTGTACCGGTGGCGCCGCCGCCCGCTCCGCCTGTTGCGCCCGCCCCTCGCGTCGAGGCGGCGGCTCCGGCGCTTGCAATTGAGGAACCGCCTGAGACTGCACCCGAGCCGGTTGTGGAACACGGGGGCGGACCTCTGGTTCCCGCGGAAACTGAGCCCGCGCCCCCACATGAGTTTGTGCCTGCGGGGGTGGAGGCGGCGGGCGAGGCTATCGCGGAGCGCGTGGTGGCTGTGGAAGCGGCGCCGGCACCCGTGTTTCGCGTGGAAGACCTGCCGCAGGAACAGCAGGAACTCCACCGGCGCGCCAACCGCCACGCAAAGGTTTCCATGCAGGACATCTACCTGCTGCGCCCGAAGGACGTCCAGCTCGCCCGGCAGAACCGGGACATCTGCGTGCGTTTGCGGGGCGATATCGAGAAGGCAAGGAAAGAGTATGTGCGGCGGTTCGGTCCGATCCTCGATCATCCAGTGGACTACTTCTACCATTGGATGGTGGAAGTTCTTGCGGAAGGAAAGCCGGAGACCCTGGGGGAATATCCCTACCCCTCCGCTGCCGCGCGCCGCTAATGCGGCTGGCCTCACGCCGGTGAAAGACTGCCCGATTTATTTTCCAGCTCCAGGCCGCTCGTCTCGTCGTATGAGCGGTCTCCGCGGTGTTTTCTCCTTGCTTCTGCTGCTGGGTATCGCGCCGGTGGCGGCTGCCCCTCAGGTGGCCGCTGCGCCGCAGGGTAATCTGGACGAGCTGGCCTCGTTGAGCCGGGCGCTGCGCGAAAAGGATTCGCCGGCGAACTATGCCCGTTTGGCGGACTTTGCGCGGGAGCACGAGCGCGATCCCGCCGGGCCCGCAGCCGCGCTCGCGCTCGGATATCGCGATTACACGCACGGGCGCTCTCCGGATGCCGCCGAGTGGTTTGGCCGCGCGGAGCAGGGCGCGCTGCTGCCTGACTTCGTTTTGTACTGGGAAGCGCAGAACGCCCAGGGTCAGCGGCGCGGCGGAGCGGCGCTGGAACTCTTGGAGCGGCTGGCGCGCGAATACCCTTCGAGCGCAATCATGCCGCAGGCGCTCGAGGCGCTCGGAAGCATCGCACTCGAGGCGGGCGACCCGGCGCGGGCGCGCTTTGCGCTGGAAGGCTACGCAAAAACAGCGGAACATCCCGGCCTGTTGCTGTTGCGCGCGCGTGCGCGAGAGATGGACCGTGCGCCCGCTCCAGCCGCCTCCGACTACGTTGCCCTCTACTACGGCTTCCCGCTCTCCGCGGAAGCGAAGCGCGCGGGGGAGCGCCTGCAGGCGCTGCGCGGGGAGTTGCGCGCGGAGTTTCCTGAGATCACCCCCGCGATGCGCTTGTCGCGTGGTGCCGCTTTCTACGACGCGCGGCAATGGCGACAAGCCCGCGCGGAATACACGGCGATTGCGAAGATTCTGACCGGCACCGACCGGGAGCGCGCCCGGCTGCGCGCTGCGGCGAGCGCGGTGCAGCCGCGGGGCGGACCGGGGCCGCTCGAGGGTTTGCGGCTGTCGGATCCGGGCCTCGATGCGGAACGCCTCAGCCTCCTGGCCGAGGCCTACCACCGGAAGAAAAAAATCGACGCGATGCAGCGCGCGGCGGAAGCGGCAGTCGCGCGGGCGCCGCACAGTATGGGAGCGGCGAGCGCGCTCTTCGAGGCAGGGAACTATTTCTGGTCGAAGCTGGATCGCGAGATTGCGGTGGAATACTACCGGCGCTCGCTGGAGGCCAGCGCGGCGGGAACGGTTGCGGAGACGGCGAATTGGCGCGTGGCCTGGACGGCGTATCTGGACCGCGATGCGCGCTCGACCCATCTGTTTGAGGAGCACGTGCGGCAGTTTCCTGCGTCGTCGTATCTTCCCGAGGCGCTGTATTGGCTGGGACGATTGTCGGAGCGCTCGGGCGAAGCGGCCAGGGCGCGCGCCTTCTTCCTGAAACTCGCCGGGCGCTTCCCGCAGACGTATTGGGGGAGCCAGGCGCGCGCGCGGCTCCAGGAACTGGGCGCCGGCGGCGCGGAGGCTGCGGAGGAGATTCCGCTGCTGGCGCTGGTGCAGCCGGCGAAGCCGCTGCCCGACCTCACCGCGCCTCTCCCTCCCGCTGCAGCCCAACGCAACGCGCGCGCCCGCATGCTTTGCGCGATCGGGTTCGAGGCTTCTGCGGACTTGGAGTGGCGTGCGGGCTATGCGGAGACGGGCGCGCCGGCGCTGCTCGTGGCGCTGGCGCAAGCCGCCGTCTCGTCTGGGCGCTATGCCACGGCCATCGTCACCATCCGCCAGGCCATTCCGCAGCTCGAGGCGCGGCGCTGGGAAGAACTGCCCGAGGAGGTGTGGGCCGCGGCGTTTCCTATGCCGTTTGCAGGCGAGATACGGACTGCGGCGGAGCAGCAAGGTCTGGATCCCATGCTCGTCGCCGGGCTGATCCGGCAGGAGTCCGCGTTCCAGCCGCGCTCGGTGTCGCGCGCCAAGGCCATCGGATTGATGCAAGTGCTGCCGGGCACAGGAAAGATCCTGGCGCGGCAGTTGCGGATTCCCTTCCGCCGCTCGAAGCTGTTCGAGCCGGAGTACAATCTGCGGCTGGGCACGAAGTACCTGGCGAACTTGGTGGCCATGTTCGGGAGCGAGGAGCCTGCCCTGGCCGCCTACGATGCGGGCGAGGACCGCATCGCTGGCTGGCGGGCGCAGAGGAAGTACGACGAGATGGCGGAATTCATCGAGTCCATTCCCATCACCGAGACGCGCGAGTACGTGCAGATTGTCACACGCAACGCCTCCATCTACCGCCGGTTGGGCCGCGTCCAGCAATGAACCGCGCGGCCACGCATGCGCGCCCCCGGGTCTCGGAGAAGGCCGGCCGGTTCACCGAATCCGTGATCCGCGAAATGACGCGCCTGGCCATGCAGCACGGCGCCATCAACCTGGCGCAGGGTTTTCCGGATTTTCCCGCGCCCGCGGAGATCAAAGAGGCGGCGCGCGAGGCCATCGCCGCGGACTTGAACCAGTACGCCATCACCTGGGGCGCGCGGGACCTCCGCCAGACCATCGCCGCGCAGTTCACGGCGCGCCACGGCGTGCCGGTGGACCCCGAGCGGGAAATCACCGTGTGCTGCGGTTCAACGGAGGCCATGATTTCCTCGATGCTGGCCGTGGTGGATCCGGGCGACGAGGTGGTGATCTTCGAGCCCTTCTACGAGAATTACGGGCCGGACGCGATTCTCTCCGGCGCGCGCCCCAGGTTTGTGCGGCTGCGCGCGGAACCGGGCGGAGCGAATTCCGGGCCGGCGCGATGGACCTTTGATCCCACAGAGCTCGCCTCGGCGTTTGGTCCTGCGACCCGCGCGATCATCGTAAACACCCCGAACAACCCCACCGGAAAGGTGTTCTCGCGCGCTGAACTCGAAATCATCCGCGACCTGTGCGTCCGTTGGAATGCCCTGGCGATTACGGACGAAATCTACGAGCACATCCTGTATGACGGCGCGCGGCACGTGGCCCTGGCCTCGCTCGACGGCATGCGTGACCGCACCATCACCATCAACGGGCTCTCGAAGACCTACAGCGTGACGGTTGGCGCGTGGGCTGGGCCATTGCCGCGCCGGATCTTTCCGGCGCCATCCGCAAAGTGCACGATTTTCTGACCGTGGGGGCTGCGGCTCCGCTCCAGGCCGCCGGCGCCCAGGCCCTGCGCCTGCTCCCGGCGTATTACGAGCGGCTGGCGGCCGCGTATCGCGAGCGCTGCGACTTCGCGCTTGAATTCCTGGAGCGCTCGGGCTTCCGCTGCTACCGCCCCGCGGGCGCGTACTACATCATGACGGAGATTTCGAATTTCAAATTCGTAGATGATTTGGAGTGCGCGCGATTCCTGGTGGAAAAGGCGGGCGTGGCCGTCGTGCCGGGCTCGAGTTTTTACCAGAATCCCGCGGATGGCGCACGCCAGGTGCGCTTCGCGTTCTGCAAACGCCGTGAGACGCTGGAAGCCGCGGCCGAGCGTCTCGCGCGGCTCCCGGAGCTCGCCGCGGCCAACGCGCACTGACCTCCGGCCGCGCCGCGCAGTTATGTTAGAATCCGCGCGCCTTGCGATAGGATGAACTGCCCATGGGAACCCAACTGATGCTGGTCCCCCAGAATACCAAGGTCACCGCGAACGGAGACGGGGAGCGCTTCGACATTTCCGCGAGCCCCACGCGCACCTTCCTGTGCACGCTCGATATCACCCACCAGATCGAGCAGGAGTCCCTGGACGTTTCCATCCAGGTGTCCGAGGACGGCGAGACCTGGGGCGCGAAGCCGTTCCTGATGCTGCCGCAGCAGTTCTACCGCGGTCGGACGCGTTTGCTGCTTGATCTGACCCTGCATCCGAAGGTCCGCTACATCCGCGCGCACTGGGATGTGGCCCGTTGGGGCCGCGTGGCGCCGACGCCGATGTTCGTTTTTTCGCTGTCGCTCGAGGAAGTTCCTGCCAGCCAGCCGCTCGTGGCCAAAGCGTAGCGCCGGCGTCCCGCGCCGGCCCAAGACGTCCGCCACACCGCAGGGCCCGTGCCAGCGCGCATCAGCTCGGGAGCAGGCACTCACGCATCCGTCCGGCAAGCCCGCGCTCCTGCGCCCGCGCGCGGCAAATCAAGGGAATGGTGATCTGAAAACTGAAGTGGGGTAGGAAGCTGACGGTCGGTTGCCCTTTGGTGGTTGCTTCCTACCCCGCGAGTGGTCTTTGGCTTCTTGGACGCGCGAGGGCGGAAGAAGGTTACCTAGAATTTTTGGTTCTCCGGCCCACGGCGTCCCTCGCCTGAGAATCTGAAGAAGGATGCAGCGAGGAGGGGCCCCGCCGGAGACGCGCCGGGGAAGTCGTTTGATAACGTCGCCAGCAGGCGGAATAGGTTTAGAATGGCTGCCGTCTTCGAAGCCCATCAAGAAATTCAGGCTGACTTCATGGGGGTCTCCTGCGTAAGTGCGCGAACAGAGGGAAGCAGGCCGTTGCAACTCGAGAAATGAGGCGCGAGGAGCATGAAACCCGAGGGAAGCTTGGAAACGAAGACGTATCACAAGGCGGACGTGCGTTTACTTCCGTTCCTTTTCCTCTGTTACATTCTGGCCTATCTCGACCGGGTGAACGTTGGATTTGCAAAACTGCAGATGCTCAAGGATCTGTCCATGAGCGATGCGGCTTTCGCGACGGGCGCCGGTATTTTCTTTATCGGTTATTTCTTTTTCGAGGTCCCCAGCAACGTGCTCTTGAAGAAATACGGGGCGCGCATGTGGATTGCCAGGATCATGATCTCCTGGGGTGTGATTTCCGCGTGCATGATATTCGTCAAAGGGGCAGCGTCTTTCTATGCTTTGCGTTTCCTCCTGGGGCTGGCCGAGGCCGGTTTCTTTCCCGGGATCATCTTTTATCTGACCTTGTGGTATCCCTCAAAACTTCGGTCCACGCGAACCGCGTGGTTCGTATCGGCGATTGCCGTTTCCGGAGTCATCGGCAATCCCATATCCGGCTGGATCATGGATGCGCTTTCCGGGTCGATGGGGTTGGCGGGATGGCAGTGGCTCTTTCTGGGTGAAGGTATCCCCTCGGTTCTCGTCGGATTTTGGGTCATCTATTATCTGGAGAGCAGCATCGCAGAAGCGAAATGGCTGACGGCTGAAGAACAGGCGCTACTGGCGAACAACCTCGAAGCGGAAGACAAGCACAAGACCGAGCATAAACTCATGGATGCCTTCGCCAGCGGAAAAGTCTGGGTGCTATGCGCCATCTATTTCACACTCATGATCGGCCTGTACGGCATTGGTTTCTGGTTGCCGACGATTGTGAAGGCCTTTGGTGTCAAGGGATATTTGGATGTCGGCCTGATTACCGCCATACCCTATGCCGTGGCCGTGATCGGGATGATTATCTTGAGCATTCGTTCAGATAAAACGGGCGAGCGGCGGCTGCATTATGTGGCCAATGTCACGGCGGGAGCCGCGGGTCTGGTCTTGAGCGGCGTTTTTGCAGCGCATCCCGTGCTCGCCATCATTTTTCTCTCCATCGGCACACTTGGTGTGATTGGGTCCATGCCGCTGTTCTGGCCTCTGCCGTCCGCATTTCTCGCCGGGACCGCTGCCGCAGCCGGTATCGGCATTGTGAATTCGGTTGGTAATTTAGGCGGATACGTGGGCGCCAAAATTCCCGTATGGGCAAAGTCTTATTCAACTGACCCATCTGCCGGATTGTATGCGATTGCCGGGATTTTGATGATCGGGGTTTTCTTGACGTTCTTCTTCATCCCGAAGTCTCTCCGCGTCAGAGTCGGATCTTGAATTAGATGGCGTTACATCAGTCCGACGGTCTGCGCGTACTGCGCGACATCCACCTTCCATTTCTTTTTCTCTTGAATCAGTGCCTGAAGCGCCGAGAGGGCGGGCGGTTCCCCATGTACCAGGTAGGTTTGCCGCGGCGGCGCCTGGAATCCATCGAGCCAGCGCATCAATTCGCTTTGGCCCGCGTGCGCGGAGAGCTGATGCATTTCCAGGATCTCCGCGCGCACGGGCACGTCCGTTCCGAACATGTGCACCGTCCGGGCGCCTTCGGCCAGCGACCGCCCGCGCGTTCCCGCGGCCTGAAACCCGGCGAGTAGCACGGCGTTCCGCGGGTCGGGGAGGCGTTGCTCCAGGTGATGGAGCACGCGCCCGCCCGTGGCCATGCCGCTGGCGGAGAGAATCAGGCACGAGGGCACGGCGTTGATGGACTTCGATTCCTCGACGGTGCGCGTCATGTGGACCTCGTGCGTGTCCAGGGGATCGCCGTTCTGGCGCTCCATGCGCGCGAACTCCGGGCTGTGGTCTTCGCGATGCGCCAGGTAGAGCTGGGTCGCGCTGATGGCCATGGGACTGTCCACGTAGGTGGGCAGGCGCGGGATGCGCCCGGCGAGTTCGAGCTGGCGGATCAGATAGAGCAGCGTCTGGATGCGGCCCACGGCAAACCCGGGAATCACCACGCTGCCCCGGCGCCCCGCCACCCGGTTGATCACGCCGGCGAGCTCGTCGAGCACGGACCCTCCAGGGTGGTCCCGGTCACCGTACGTGGATTCGCAGAGCAGCACGTCGGCGCGCGGCGGCGTGCGCGGGTTGTTCAAGATGGGCTGGTCGTAACGGCCCACGTCGCCGGAAAAAACGACGGTCACCGTGCGCCCGTTTTCCGTGATGGTCAGTTCCAGGCTGGAGGAGCCCAGGATGTGCCCGGCATCGTACCCGCGGACGGAGAATTCGGGACTGATCCGGAAAGGGTCGCTGCGCGGGATCTCCCGCAGCCGCGCGAGCGCCTCCTGGGCTTCTTCCACGGTGTATAGCGGGAGCGGCGGCCTATGCTTGCTGTAACCCTTGCGGCCAGCGCGTTCCGCATCTTCTTCCTGCAGATGCGCGGAATCGGCCAGCAGGATGCGGGCAAGCTCGCAGGTCGCCTGGTTGGCGTAGATCGGCCCGCGAAAGCCGTCACGCACGAGCCGGGGCAGGTAGCCGCTGTGGTCAATGTGCGCGTGGGTCAGGACGACCCAGTCCATCGTCCGTGGCTCAATCGGCAGCGGGGCCCAGTTCCGCTCGCGCAGCTCCTTTTCGCCCTGGAAGAGGCCGCAATCCACCAGCAGGCGCTTTCCGCCCGCTTCCACCAGATACTTCGAGCCGGTAACCGTCCCCGCTGCGCCCAGGAATGTCAGTTTGGCCATAGTCGCGCTATTGTACGCGAAGATGGGCGAATTCAGGCGAATGCGTGGTTGACATGTGGCGCACATGCGAATATGCTGGCCACATGTCTAAGATGATCCAGATCCGCAACGTGCCGGACGCCATCCACCGCACTTTCAAATCGCGCGCGGCCCTGGCGGGAATGTCGCTTTCGGATTACCTGCTCCACGAACTCCGCCAGATTGCGGAGCGGCCAACTCTCGAGGAGATGCGCGAGCGGTTGCGCCGCAGGGAGCCCGTAAACCTTCCCGTCTCTGCTGCGGAAATGATTCGCGCAGAGCGTGATTCGCGTTGATCGTCGTAGACGCGTCCGCGGCGATGGAGTGGCTGCTTCAATCAGCCGCGGGGGAAAGGGTGGCAGTGCGGATTTTTTCCAAGCCACAGTCACTGCACGCGCCGCATTTGCTGGACGTCGAGGTGACTCAGGCATTGCGCCGCGCTGTGGCGTCGGGAGTTCTCTCGCTTTCGCGGGCCATGGAGGGGCTCCAGGACTATTTGGATCTTCCCATCACGCGGCACCCGCACGAGCCGTTTCTGTGGAGGATGTGGGATCTCCGCGACAATTTGGTTGCTTACGACGCCGCCTATGTCGCGCTGGCCGAATCCCTAGGAGCGACACTGCTCACCTGCGACGCCAAGATCCGCGCCGCGCCCGGCCATTCCGCCCGCGTGGAAGTCGTCTGAGGCGCAACAAGAGTGCCACGGCGCAATGCCGCTGTTTCTCATCTCGCTGGTCGCTTGAATCCCCCAACGGCTAGAAAGACGCCGAGAAGGAGCGACAGCGAGGTATAAAAATAAAACAGATGCTCGTAGCCAAATCCCTCGAGATACAGGCGGGATGCCGCTTCCGGCGATAGAAACAGCAAGAGCAGTCCTTTGATCAGTGCCGACCAGCCCACGAGCGTGACCACCACAGGCAGTGCCCCGCCCGACCAGATATTGTGTCCGAGAATGATTGCCAGCCCGGCAACCACGGCCATCAAACTGACCAGAAACAGGGCCGTCGCGTTATGAAGAAGCGCCGTTACCGCCCCCACCGCGGCCTGCTTGTGGCTGAGCATGGCGAGCGAGACGAGAATGCAGTAGAGCCCGATAAGCCTGCTCAGAAATACTGTGCGTGGCGACGTACAGGCCTCCGAAAGAATTCACCTTGGCCGGAGTGGTTCGTTGGGACCGAGAAATCCGGGATTTTAAGTTTTGGTGGAGCTGATGGGATTCGAACCCACGACCTCCTCGATGCCATCGAGGCGCGCTCCCAACTGCGCCACAGCCCCACCGCGGAGTAAATGAATTTTATCACACCCGCGTGCAGGAGGGTCAAACGCGAGCAGCGTCGTGAACCGTGAACCGGAAACGGGCTCCGTGCCGGTTTTGGCGCCACCGCGTTACACAGCCGGCTTTCCGGCCATGTTCCACCCCGCGCAGAGTGGCGTTCACCCTTTGAGTCCGCTCGCATCTAATAGACAATAGAGAAGGCATACGGCGAAAGGAGACTGCCGCGAGCTGACACCCATGCTGATCAAAAAACCTGGCCACATTCCATCTTCCGAGATCACGTCGCGAAGCGTCTACCTGAACCGGCGGAAATTCCTGGCCGGAGCAGCGGCGGCGGGAGCAGTGGCGCTGGCCGGACGCGCTGCGGGCGATCTGTTCGCGCCGGGCATTTCCTATGCCGATGCGGCGAAGCTGAACGTGACGGTGAAAAGCCCCTTTAGCACCACGGAAAAGGAGACTTCGCTCGAGGACATTACGCACTACAACAACTTTTACGAATTCGGCACGGACAAATACAGTCCAGCAAAGTACGCCCAGGCCATGCGCACGCGCCCCTGGAAAGTGAAAGTAGAGGGCGAGGTGCAGAAACCGCGCACGTTTGACATTGACGACCTGCTCAAGCTCGCGCCTCTCGAGGAGCGCATTTACCGGCATCGCTGCGTGGAAGGCTGGTCCATCGTGGTCCCCTGGAACGGCTACCCCCTCTCCGCCCTCATCAATCAGGTGCAGCCGACCTCGAAGGCGAAGTACGTAATGTTCGAGACCGCACTCGACTGGAGCACCATGCCGGGCGTGCGCGAACCCGTGCTGAACTGGCCGTACACGGAAGGCCTGCGGCTCGACGAGGCCATGCATCCGCTCGCGCTGCTGTGCTTCGGCCTGTACGGCGAAGAATTGCCGAAGCAGGACGGCGCGCCGGTGCGCACCGTGGTGCCCTGGAAATACGGCTTCAAGAGCTGCAAGTCCATCGTGCGCATCCGATTCATGGAAAAGCAGCCGCCCACGGCGTGGAACATGGCCGCGCCTAACGAATACGGCTTCTACTCAAACGTGAATCCCAACGTGGACCATCCGCGCTGGAGCCAGGCCACGGAGCGGCGCCTGGGCGAATTCCTCAAGCGCAAGACCCTGATGTTCAACGGATACGAACAGGTGGCCAGCCTGTACAACGGCATGGACCTGCGGAAGTATTACTGAGCGGCGGCGGCCTGTGGCATGACGGCTGAGCGATTCGTCAGACTCTCCAAGCCCGCCGTTTTCGCCGCGTGCCTTGTCCCGCTCGGCCTGCTGGCGAGGAAGGGAATTACCTTCCGGCTGGGCGCCAATCCCATCGAAGTCATTACGCATTCCACCGGCGACTGGACGCTCATTTTTCTCTGCATCACGCTGGCGATCACGCCGCTGCGTCGCATTCTCCGGCTTCCCTGGCTCATCCGCTATCGGCGCATGACCGGGCTGTTTGCCTTCTTCCACGCCGTGCTGCATTTCCTCACCTACGTGTGGCTGGACAAATTCTTCGACTGGCACGCGATGGTGAAGGACGTTTATAAGCGCCCGTTCATCACCGCGGGTTTTACGGCCTTTGTTCTGCTCCTGCCGCTGGCGGCCACTTCCACGGCGGGCATGATCCGGCGCCTGGGTGGGCGGCGCTGGCAGATGCTGCACCGGCTGATTTACGTGAGCGCCACGGCCGGCGTGATTCATTACTACTGGCAGGTGAAGGCGGACGTGCGGTTGCCGTTGCGTTACGCGGCCATCGTGGCGATTCTCCTGGGCTGCCGCGCGGTGTTTCGCGTGATGGATCGCAGGCGTCCCGGCGCCAGAATGCCGGAGCACGCGGAGAAATTGGCGCCAGAGCGGGACGTACTGCCCGGCTGAAATTCGGCGCTACCACCTGCCGTTGAAGAAAAACCTACCGCGGCGCCATTTTGCGGGCGCGCTCCAGGCCTGCGCGGAAGGCGCGCTCAACCAGCCGCTCGTAGGCGCCGGCGCGCAGCGCGTCCAACACGGCGGCCGCGATCCCGCCCGGCGTGGCCGCTTCTGCCAGGAGTCCCTCCAGCGAAGTCTCACCCTCGCCGGGCGCGCGCGCGCCTTCCATCAGCGCGTGGGCCACGGCCGCGAAGGCGGTCCGCGCGCTTAGGCCGATTTTGCGCGCGGCGCGAATTCGCGCGGCCAGTGCGTGGAGTCCCTGGCTGGTGGAATAAGCCACGGTGAAGGCGTCGAATTCGCGCTCAGGGATCTGGATGACCTCGCCCACGCGCTCGAAGAGCTCCTGCACGCGCCGCCGCGAGGCCGTGCCGGCGCCGCGGTCGAAGGCCAGAGCCGTCAGTCCATGCGCGTTGCGGCACGCCGGAGATGGCATGGCGCGCGCCCACTCCACACCAGGGCCCATCGCGCGGCGCAGCGCGCGGAGAGGCACGCCGGCGGCCAGGCTCACGGCCACAGAGCGGCGCGGCATCGGCCCGGTGGCCGCGATCCTCGCGAGCAGGGGGAGCACATCCGCGGGGCGCACGGCGATTAGCAGGAGATTTGCATCCGCGACGGCGCGGCGCAGGTCCGGCTGGGAGTGGACAGCGTAGCGGCCGCGAAGTTGCCGCAGCTTTTTGGCGTGCCGGTCGCAGACCACGACGCGGCCGCGAAAGCCCGCATGGCGCAGGCCGGCCACCAGCGCGCCGGTGATGCGTCCGCCGCCCACGAAGACGGTGGCGTTCATCCCAGGGCCGCGCATGCGTCGTCCGCGACCACGATCAGGTGTTCGATGTCCGCCTGTTTGTGCGCTGTGGAGATGATCCAGTGCAGGCTGTTCGAAGGTGTCATATAGATGCCCCGCTCCAGCAGCAGGTGGACGAAGTAGGCATACTTTCGCGTGTCGGCGTGGGCGCAGTAGTCGCGGTAGTCGTGGATGGCCGGGCGATCCGTGAAATAAATCTGAAACATGGGCCCGAATCCCTGCACGATGGCCTTGATGCCGCGGCGGCGGAAGACGTCTCTCAGCCCGGCAATCGCGGCGTCGCCGAGGCCGTGAATTTTCTTGAAGGCAGCGCCGCCGTTGGATTGCAGAAGTTCCAGATTCGTGGCCACGACCTTCATGATCAGCCGGTGGCCATTGAACGTGCCGTAATGCAGCACCATGGCGTCGTGCCACACCAGCCGGTCGAGAATCGCGCGCGGCCCGGCCACCGCGCCGATAGGGAATCCGGCTCCGAGGGCTTTTCCAAACGTGGAGAGATCCGGCGCGATTCCATAGTGTTGCTGGCAGCCCCCCGGAGAATAGCGGAAACCCGTGACCACCTCGTCGAAAATCAGCAGCGCGCCCGCCTCCTGCGTCAGCAGGCGGAGGCGCTCCAGATAGCCTTCGCGCGGCGGAATGCAGCCCAGGTTGGCCATCACCGGCTCCGTGATCGCCGCGGCAATCTGCGCTCCGTGCTGGCGAAACACGCGCTCGAGCTGGGCGACGTCGTTCCACGGCGCGAGGATCACATCGGCGAACACAGCTTCCGGGATTCCCGCCGAGTCCGGAATGCGCGCGGGATTCTCGGGTGGCCCGAGTTCCGCGGCCGGGTGGGCATGGACGTTCAAGAGATACGGGTCGTACCAGCCATGGTACTGGCCCTCGAATTTCAGGAGTTTGCTGCGGCCGGTGTGCGCCCGCGCCAGGCGCAGAGCGAGCATGGCGGCCTCCGTGCCGCTGTTGGTGAAGCGCACGCGCTCCGCGGTGGGCACCATGCGGCAGAAGCGCTCCGCGGCCTCCACCTCCGCCGCGGTGCCGGCGGCGAAGTGCGACCCATCCGACATGGCCTGGTTCACCGCTTCTGTGATGGCGGGATGCGCGTGCCCGTGGATCAGGGCCCCGAAGGCCATCATGTAGTCGGTGTACTCGTTCCAGTCCACGTCCCAAATGCGCGCGCCCAAGCCGCGTTCGATGAACACCGGTCCCAGCGAGAAGACGGCGCGGCCCCGCGAGGGGGAATTCACGCCTTCCACTAAGTGATCCTGCGCGCGGACGAATAACTCGCGCGATTTCGTCCTGCGCCGCGTCTTTTGCATCTCCGCCACTGCGTTTTGCTCCCGTCCGGCTGTCGCCGCGTCGAGCGCGGGGCACGCTAATCCGCCACGCCTCCTCCATCTACCACGAGTGCCGCGCCGGTCATGAAAGAAGAATCGTCGCACGCCAGAAACAGCACGGCCGCCGCGATTTCCTCCGCCGTGCCGATGCGTCCCATGGGCCGGTTCGCGCAGCCTTCCAGATATTTCTGCCAGTCCATGCCACGCAGCCGCGCATCTTCCGGCAGCATGGGCGTGTCCACGTCGCCCGGGCAGATGCAGTTGACGCGGATGCCCTGGCGGCCGTGGTCAATGGCCATGGCTTTGGCCAGCAGGACCAGGCCGCCCTTTGCCGCGCAGTAGGCCACCGCACGGTCGCCGCCCAGGATGCCCCAGCCCGAGCTGTTGTGGATGATGCTCCCTCGTCCCCTGCGAATCATGTGCGGCAGCGCGTGCTTCGACATGAGAAACGCGCCCTTCAGGCTGGTGTCCACCTGCGCATCCCACTCCTCCTCGGTGCATTCCGCCGCCGTATTCGGGAAAAAGACGCCGGCGTTGTTGAACAACACGTCCAGCCGTCCATAGGCGGCGATGGTTTCCTCCACCGCGCGACGGCAGTCCGCTTCCCGGCAAACGTCGGAGCGGCAAAACATCGCCTGGCCGCCCGCTCCGCAGATTTCCTCGACGACTGCGCGCCCACGCTCCTCGTTCCTGCCGGTGAGCGCAACACTCGCGCCTTCCCGTGCAAACAGCAGCGCGGTGGCGCGGCCGATCCCAGAGGTCGCTCCCGTAATCAGCGCCACTCGATCCGCGAGCCGCATCCTTTTTTCTCCCACTCCTCGCTCCCGCCGATCGCCTGCGGGGCGCTCAGGCCAGCCCGCCGCCGTCTACCACCAGCGTGGCCCCGGTGATGAACCGGGCCGCGTCGCTCGCCAGGAACAGGGCAGCTCCGGCGATCTCTTCCGGCCGGCCGATGCGCCGCAGGGGCCGGCGAGCCGCATCGGCCAGGAATTTGGCTTCTGGCTGTCCCATCTGGCTTGCCTCCTGCCGCAGCATGGGCGTGTCCGTATCCCCGGGACAGATGCAGTTTACACGGATGCCTTGCGCGCCGTGGTCTATCGCCATCGCTTTTGTCAGCAGGACCACGGCGGCCTTCGACGCGCAGTACGCTGCGGCGCGTGGCCCGGGCGCGAGTCCCCATCCCGAAGCGATGTTCACAATGCAGCCGCCGCCGGCAGCGAGATGCGGGATGGCCGCGCGCGACATCAGGAACACGGACTTCGCGTTTACGTCCATCACCAGGTCCCAGTCCGCTTCGCTCAGTTCCGTCACCGTCGCCCGGCGAATTACCCCGGCACAATTCACCAGCACGTCGAGCGCCTGGAACGCCGCGATGGTTTCCTCCACGGCGCGGGCGCAATCGGCCGCTCGGCTGACGTCCGAGCGCACAAACTGGGCGCGGGCACCCTGCCGCGCGATCTCCGCAGCGCCGGACGAGCCTGCGGCCTCGTTCACATCCGCCAGGCACACCGCAGCGCCTTCCTCCGCGAATCGCTGCGCAATCGCCCGGCCGATCCCGGAGCCCGCGCCGGTGACCAGCGCAACCTTTCCGTGCAGGACGCGGCGCGTTGGGTTCTCGGTCATTCGTTCCTGCGTGCCGGAGAGCGCGCCGCCCTATCGGCTGGCCAGATCGCCGGCCGTTTCCCCGCCGTCCATCACGAACACCTGGCCGGTCACATACTGCGCGTCGTCGGACGCGAGATAGGCGAACAGTCCGGCAATTTCTTCCGGCTTCGCGTGGCGCCGCAGCGGGATTTTCCGGTTCACCTCTTCCAGCATCGCGTCGGTGTACTCGGCGCGCTGCATCGGGGTGAGGACGTATCCCGGGGCCACGGCGTTGACGCGCACATGCGGCGCCAGCTCCAGCGCCATGGATTTGGTCAGCTCGATCACCCCCGCCTTCGTCGCGTTGTAATCCGCATAGAAGGGGTGGCCGAACATGCCGTTGGTAGAAGCGGTTTGCAGGATGACGCCGGATCCGCGCTCGAACATGTGCCTCGCCGCGGTCTGTGCGACGAAAAATACTCCGGTCAGGTTGACCGCCAGCACGCGGTCCCAGTCCTCCCTGGTGATGTCCAGAAAGCGGTGGCGGATGCTGATGCCAGCGTTGTTGATCACCACGTCCACCGCGCCCATGCGCGCGATAGCCTCGCGAAAGGCGGCCTGCACCTGGTCGAGGTGCGTCACGTCGCCCGCCAGCGCTCCCGCCAGTCCCGGCAGCTCGCGGGCGATGCGCTCCCGGGCCGCGGCGTCGCGGTCCAGGATACATACGCGCGCGCCCTCTTCCAGGAAGCGCGCCGCAGTGGCCGCGCCGATACCGCTCGCTCCTCCCGTGATCAACACGCCTTTGGCTTTGAGACCCCGCATTCCCCCTCCGGCAGAAAATGCCTTCTCCAGGTTCCCCAACGCGGCTGGAAGTATACGACAGCCACACGATTGCCAGCGTGAGGGTCCAGCGTTTGGGGCGAGGGGAAGCGATTCCACTACGCCGGCTGCCTGGTCGGCCAAGCGTAGCCGTAACGAAAGCAACGCTTTTCGGGTCTCTGCTACTCTTAGTTAAAAGGCAGGCGGCCGGGAACCTTATAAGGAAATCTGGTGTCAAAGAACATAGACGCGGACTCATCGGCCACGCCCGGGTCGGCATCATTCCGGGTGGGCACCAGCGGGCCGCGCTTCGAAGATGGCGGCGAGGATCTGATCGTCATGGCCGATATGGCACAGGCCCTCACCTGGGGGCGCGACGAGACCGAAGTCGTCACCGAGCTGCAATCGGGCTCTGCGGAGGCCTTTGAGGCCCTCATCCGCCACTTTCACGCCCCGCTCTTCCGCCTGCTGTGCCAGATGCTCGGCAATCCCGCCGATGCGGCGGACACCACCCAGGAAGTGTTCCTCAAAGCCTTCCGCGGCATCCACGGCTTCCGCCGGGGCAGTTCCCTGAAGACCTGGCTCTACCGCATTGCCATCCGCGAGGCGCTCAACCAGCGCCGGTGGTGGCGGCGGCACCAGTCGAAGGAATCGTCGTACGAAGTGGAGGGTGTGGGCAGCGAGGCCATGGGCGCCACCGGCGAGCCCAGCCCGTTCGATGAGTGCGTGGCCCGCGAGGCGCAGCAGACCGTCCGCCGGGCGCTCGCACGCCTGCCCCAGGTCTTCCGCAGTGCCGTGGTGTTGCGCGATATCGAAGGCCTTTCCTACGAGGAGATCGCCGACGTGCTCGAAGTGTCCATCGGCACGGTCAAATCGCGCATCCTGCGCGGGCGCCGCGCATTGAAGGAACTGCTCGAACCGGAGTTGGGAGCATCCCTCTCCGGGGAGAACGAGGGCGGAATGATGGGCCGCGAGCTGGCAGGAGGAAAGCCATGACCTGCCCCACCGTTTCCCGCAAGCTTCCCGGTTACCTGGACGGCGCCCTTTCCACGCGCGAACATCTGGATGTGGCGCGGCACCTGCCCGGATGCTCGGAATGCCGCAACGAGCTCGAATCCTACTCGCGCATGGCGGCGCTGATGGCCCGCGCGAAACAGCCTGCTCCGCCTGCCGAACTTTCTCTGCGCATCCGGCTGGCCGTGGATGATGCGCGGAGCGATTCCGTGTGGCGGCGCGTGCGGCGCACCGCCACCCGCCTGCTGGAAGACATCCTGGAACCTCTGGCCGTGCCGGCCACCGGCGGCGTGGCCATGTCGCTGCTCGTGTACGCCCTGATTCTGCACAGTTTGTTCCTGGGCGTTCCGCTCGGCGCCGTGCCTCACGACCAACCCATCCCGGTGACGCAGCCGGCGCGCCTCGAGACGCTTTCTGCGCTGCCCCTGTCCGCCGGCGGGCAGCACATTCCGGAAATCAGCTCGGACGTGAACCTGGTGGAGTTCACCGTAAATGCCCAGGGCCAGGGGGTCAGCTACGAGGTGCTTTCCGGCACCCCGGACCGGGATACGCTGCGCGAGCTCGATCATGTGCTGCTGTTTTCTCATTTCCACCCGCAGTTAAGCTTCGGCCAGCCCACGGCCGGCGGCCACGTGATCGTCCGCTTCGACGAATTCCACGTAAGAGGATAATGGGCACTGCCGCTCGGCGCGGCCAACCCTCGTTCCACTCGCTCCCGCAGGCATGGGGCGGCGCCCCTGCATCTGCCTTTGCTGTAGGCTCGCCCGTATCCGGTTGCCAAGCCCCTTGACAATCCTGGCCCGCGGAATTATAGTTTCATTGTTCTGGAAATATGAATATATTGCAAGTTGTGGATTCGCTCGCCGCGCTCGCTCAGGAGACGCGCCTGAACATCTTCCGGCTGCTCGTTCGCTACGCCCCGCTGGGTCTCCCTGCGGGCCGGATCGCGCGCCAGTTGCGCCTTCCCGGGCCGACGCTTTCGTTCCATCTCAATGTGCTCGCTGCCGCGGGGCTGGTCGAGCCCCATAAGAACGGCCGCTCCATTCGCTACTCGCCCCGCGTGAACGCGGTGAGTGGTTTGGCCGGATTTCTCACCGAGAACTGCTGCGCCGGGGGCGGCCGGAATCTTCGTGCCGCGGCGCGATGCGAGGCTTCATGTCTCCCCGCAAGGCCCGCACGGAGTCGGAAACAACCGGGGGGCAGGAGAGGCTCTTGAAGGGACGCTACAACGTTTTGTTCTTGTGCACCGGGAATTCCGCCCGCTCCATCATGGCCGAAGCCATTCTGAACCGGAAAGGCATGCCCCATTTCGCTGCCTATAGCGCCGGCAGCCATCCTGCCGGCTCGGTGCGCTCGGAAGCCCTCCGGCAACTCGAACTGGCCCGCCTCCCCACCAAGGGATTACGGAGCAAGGACTGGGAGGAATTTGCGCGGCCCGGCGCTCCGAAGATGGATTTTGTCTTTACCGTTTGCGACCATGCCGCGCGCGAAGTGTGTCCCGTCTGGCCTGGCCAGCCGATGACCGCTCATTGGGGAGTTCCCGATCCCGCCGTTGTCCGGGGCACGCCCGCGGAGATCGAGCGCGCCTTCCGCGAAGCCTTCATGATTCTCGAGCGCCGGCTCAGCCTTCTCCTTTGCCTGCCGCTTTCCAGCCTGGATCGGCTCGCCATCAAGAACGAAATCGACCGGATCGGCCGGCAATGAAATGGAGGGTCCATCACGGAGACCTCCCGTGCGAGCGCATCCAGGGCAAGAAGTCCCTCAGGCATAGCCACAGGCGCGCAGAAAGGGTGTTTCCGTGACCGAGGCGATCACACGAGAAAGGCCAAAGAAGCTTGGCTTCTTCGATCGCTATTTGAGCTTCTGGGTGGCCGCCTGCATGGTGGTGGGCATCCTTCTCGGCAACCTCCTGCCTTCATTCATTGCGGCGGTGCGCGAGATCGAATTCGGAAAAGGGAGCCACATCAATCTCCCCATCGCCGTGCTCATCTGGCTGATGATCACCCCCATGATGATGAAAGTGGATTTTACGGCGGTGGTCCGTGTGGGCCAGAAGCCCAGGGGCGTGCTGATCACCCTGTTCGTGAATTGGATGGTGAAGCCCTTTTCGATGGCCCTCGTCGCATGGTTTTTTTTCCGGCACGTCTTTTCCGCCTGGATTGCCCCCGCGCAAGCGAGCCAGTACATCGCCGGGACGATTTTGCTGGCTGCCGCCCCCTGCACCGCGATGGTGTTCGTGTGGAGCTTTCTGACGGAAGGCGACCCGGCCTACACGCTGGTCCAGGTCTCGCTGAACGATTTGATCATGCTGTTCCTCTTCGCTCCCATTGTGCGCTTCCTGGTGAGCGGCGCCGCTTCTCTCTCGGTCCCCTTCCGGGTCCTGCTCGATTCCGTTGTCGCATTCATCGTGATTCCGCTGGTTGCCGGGACGGTTCTGCGGCTGTGGCTGATCCGCAGTCACGGCCGGGAATGGTTCGAGAAAGTATTGCTCCCCAAGTTCTCGCCCGTGACCATCCTCGCGCTGCTGGCCACCCTCGTGCTCATCTTCGCCTTCCAGGCGGAGAACATCATCGGAAGGCCCTTTGACGTGCTGCTCATTGCCGTGCCCATCCTCCTTCAGGTCTACTTCAACTCCGCGCTCTCCTATGGCCTGATGCGTCTATTCCATGTGGAATATTCGGTGGCCGCGCCGGGCGCGCTCATCGGCGCGAGCAACTTCTTCGAACTCGCCGTGGCCACCGCCATCGCCCTTTTCGGACCGGCTTCGGGGGCCGCGCTGGCCACCGTGGTCGGCGTGCTGATTGAAGTGCCGGTGATGCTGTCGGTTTGCTCGGTGTGCAATCGGACGCGCCACTGGTTCGCCGCTCCCACGCTCTCTCCCGCCGCCGCGCTGGCGGGCCTGCCGGAGCCCGGCGGTGCGGAAGATGTCATCCCGGAATCGTGACGAGAAACAACCATGAACATCAAAGTTCAGTGGTGCGACTGCGAGCGAACGAAGTTGAGTTGGTCGAAACTGGAAAGGAGAATCCGATGAGTTCGGAAAACGTGAAGGAAGTCGTGAAAGAGAAGTATGGCCAGGCCGCGAAGCGCGTCGCCGAGGGCGCCGGCTCCTCCTGCTGCGGGTCGAGTCCCGCGTCCGGCCTCGAGTGCTGCGACCCCATCACCTCGAACCTGTATGCGGAGGGCGAGGCGGCGGCGGTGCCGGAGGCGGCGCTGCGCGCGTCGCTCGGCTGCGGCAATCCCACGGCTCTGGCCAGCCTAGCAGCCGGAGAAATCGTGCTCGATCTCGGCTCGGGCGGCGGCATCGATGTTCTCCTTTCGGCGCGGCGCGTCGGGCCGGCGGGAAAGGCCTACGGCTTGGACATGACCGACGAGATGCTGGCCCTCGCGGAAGAGAACAAGCGCAAGTCGGGACTGGCGAATGTGGAGTTCCTCAAGGGCGAAATCGAGAACATTCCCTTGCCCCAGGGCGCGGTGGACGTGATTGTCTCCAACTGTGTGATCAATCTCTCCGCCGACAAGGATCGGGTGTTTCGCGAAGCCTTCCGCGTGCTCAAGCCGGGAGGGCGCGTGGCCATCTCGGACGTGGTGGTGCGCGGCGCGGTGCCGCAGGACATCCGCCGAAGCATGGAGCTGTGGGTCGGCTGCGTGGCCGGCGCCCTCACCGACGAAGAGTACCGGCAGAAGCTGGCGAACGCGGGATTCTCAGCCATCGAAATCGAGCCGACGCGGGTTTACGACGCGCGCGATGCGCGGCAGTTTCTCGACGCCGCCGGCCTGGACGCGGACGCCATCGCCCCGCAGGTCGAAGGAAAATTCATGAGCGCCTTCATTCGCGCCAAGAAGCCTCAGCCCATCGCTCCGTGTTGCGGACCCTCCTGCTGCCAGCCGTAACGAGCGACAGCGTCCTGGCCACCGGCGCGCGTCCCGCAGCGCGTTCCGGCTGTTCCCCCCGCGAGAGCTTCAGTTCGGAAGTATTGTTGTGATAATTTCTCCTTTGCTATGCGCCTCGCAATCTACGTTACCCAAGGCCGGGCGATGGGTCGCCCCCTGCCGCTCCGTTCCTTTGCCCTTTTCTCTGCGCTGTGTTTCATCGCCATTCCCGCCGCTCCGCAATCGCTGGATATGCGCTGGAAGAAGGATTTCCCGAAGGAGGTTTCCTGGTACGTGCGAACCTCTCCAGGGATTCTCTTGGTTCGGGCGGGGAAGAGTCTGACGGCCCTCGATGGCCTGGATGGCCGGCAACTCTGGGCGCTTCCAGATGTCGCATCCAGCGAGGTCTCCGCCAGCAGCGCGTTCTTGCCGTTTGAGCGCGGCAAGAATCTTCTGGAAGTGCCGGGGATGGGAGTGCTTCTTCTGAACCACGTGAGACTTCCTGGCGATTCGGATGGGCGCCTGATTGCGTTCAACCTCATTACGGGAGAGCGTTTGTGGGACCACCCCCAAGTGGACGACCTGATGACTGCTGTCCCTCTGGATGGCACCCGCGAGATTGTCTTGGTTTCCATGCGGGTGCAGCGGAAGGTCCTCAGCGAGATCATCGCCGCGGAAGTCATCGTTTCAGCCGCCCTCCGGACCCCAATCTTTGTAAGTCCTTTTCCCTTCCGTTTTCAATTCGAGCGTCTCGATCCGCTTACCGGGAAGGTTGAATGGAGCTCGGAATACCCACACACTTTTGCTCCCTGCGCTGTGAGTGTGACGGCATTCGCTGATCATCTCTTTCTGTACGTTTGCAACAACGTCCTGGGAAGCGTAGACCTCGCGAACGGCAAGCGCATGTGGGAAGACGCCTCGAATATGCTGGGCACTAATGGCCTGCCATTACCGCTGGACTGGGCCAATGGCCGGTTGGTCTATGGGTTGAAGCATGTGCAGGCGGTGGACGCGGCAACAAAGCAAGTTCAGTGGGAGATCAAGGGACTGGGCAAGATTACAGGCATTTCTGCCCGCGACGGAGTGGTGGTGGCTATGGGAAACGAAAACATCGCGGCGGTGGACTCCAAGACGGGAGCAGAACTTTGGCGCAAGAAAACTCACGGCCACACCACCAATCTTCTTTGGGATAAGCAGTCGGATGCGATGGTCTACGTGGACGGAAAGGGTTTGCACAGCGCTGAACGGACAACCGGCAAATCCTTGCTCGACGCGCCATTGCATGTGGATAGCAATCCCCTCCACATTCGCCTGGCTAGCTCCGGGGTGGTCGTGACGATCGCCACCGACGGGGTTTGTGCCTACGACCTGAACACCGGGAAGAAACTCTTCGCTGCGGGCAAGCTCACTGGCGCTTTTAATTCCTACGCCTTTCTGGACTTTTGGCCGATGCCGGTGGACGGACAAGGCTTGATTCCGGTGCCTCCAAGAACACCAGGAACAGGTGACTGGAATGGCGTGGGCGAAGGTAGCATGTTCTCCGCCGAGGCGCGCAGCCGTTTTGCAGGATTCCGCACCGCCACCGAAGGCATGGGGGACGCCTTCGAAACCGAGAGCGAAACCGGGACGCGCAAAATCTGGTGGATCGACCCGGAAAGCGAGCAGCAAGTCGGTTTTCAGCTCACTGGGATGCACCACGACGTCAGCAGGTCGCTGGGAATGATTTTTGCCGTGGATGGAAGACAGGTGTGGGGCGCCTCATTCAGCCCGAAGCAGAAGCCGGGCAACCAATAAGCCACGGGCCGGAATGGGATGCCCATCGTAGCTGTATAGTATTTCCTCCATGGACTCCAAAGCGGTCAGGGACGACCCGAGTGCCGAATACTCTTCTCGCCTGCAATCTCAGAGAGGCCGGCAGTCCTTGTTTGAGCGTCGCCATCAGCAACTCGGGATCGCGAAGCTGGCGGTGGCTCTCGTTGCCGTCATCGCGCTTGTCTGGGTGGTGAAGTCGCAGGCGGCCTCCATCTTCTGGCTCCTTGTTCCGGTTCTGATGTTTGTCCTCCTGGACGCCGCTCACGTCCGTGCGCTTCGCTCGTTAAAGCGATGCTCGCGAATCATCGCCTCCTACGAACGCGGCCTGGCGCGCCTGGAGAACCACTGGATGGGGACGGGCGAGGATGGCAGCCAATTCCTGGATCCCTTCCACCCGTACGCGCGGGATCTGGATTTGTTCGGCAAAGCGTCGCTGTTCGAGCTGCTCTGCACGGCCCGCACCTGCGCTGGCCAGGAGATCCTGGCGCAGTGGCTGCTCCATCCCGCGTCGCTGGAGGAAATCCGCAGCCGCCAGGCCGCGCTCGCGGAATTGCGCTCACGCCTCGATTTACGGGAAGAATTGTCCGTTCTTGGGGAAGACATTCGCTCCCGCGTGCGCCCGGATGCCATCATCGCTTGGGCGGAAGCGCCGCCGGCATTCAAACCCGCGCCCGCGCAAATTGTGGCCATGGTTCTTGCGGCCCTCTGGATCGCCAGCTTGGTGGTCTGGGCGGTCTGGGGGCTGTGGGATGTGGCTTTTGCCTCCAGCGTCGTGAATGTGTTTTTCAACTACCAGCTCCGGGCGCGCGTGCTGAAGATTGTTCCCGCGGAAGCGTTTGCCCCGGACCTCGAGCTGCTTGCGGGAGTCCTGGCGCGTTTCGAGCGCGAGAGCTTTTCGGCGGCGAAGCTCGCGAATCTGCAGGCCGCTCTGAAGGAACACGGTGTGCCTCCTTCACTTTCCATTGGCAGGATACGGCGCCTCCTGGAAAGCCTGGAATCGCGGCGAAATATCCTTATCGCTGCGATTGATCCATTTGTCTTTTGGACCGCGCAGATCGCCCTGGCGATGGAACGCTGGCGCCGGAAGTTCGGTCCGGCCATACGGCACTGGCTGGCCGCGGTGGGCGAAATGGAAGCGCTCACGGCATTGGCCGGTTATGCGTACGAACACCCCGCGGACGTGTTTCCCGAGTTCGCGGAGGGCGCCGCCCTCTTCCAGGCCGAGGGATTGGCCCATCCCTTGCTCCCCGAAGGCCAGGCGGTGCGCAACGATTTGAGCATGGGCGGCGAACTGCGCCTGCTGATCATCAGCGGTCCCAACATGGCCGGAAAGAGCACCTTTGTCCGCGCCGCGGGAATCAACGCCGTCCTGGCGCAATGCGGTGCCCCGGTGCGCGCTCGCCGGCTTCGTCTCTCGCTACTCCAGGTCACCGCATCCATCTGCATCCTCGATTCCTTGCAGGGAGGTGTTTCCCGTTTCTATGCCGAAATCACTCGCCTCAAATTGATTGCCGGGCTGGCCGCCGGGCCGCTGCCCGTTTTGTTTCTTCTGGACGAGCTTCTCAGCGGCACAAATTCGCATGACCGCCGCATCGGGGCGGAAGCTGTGGTGAAAAGTCTGGTGGCGCGAGGCGCCGTGGGACTCGTCACCACGCACGATCTCGCGCTCACCCTGATGGTCGACGACATGAAGCCGCAGGCCGCCAACTTCCATTTCGAGGACCACCTGGAAAATGGCGAGCTGCGGTTTGACTATCAGCTTGTTCCTGGTATCGCCAAGACAAGCAATGCCCTCAAGCTGATGCGCTCCATCGGCCTGGAAGTGTGAGGGTGCCGGCTTTCTTGCCGTCCCGCGCGGCGCCCGGCAGCTTGAAAAAGCTGCCTGTGGCCGTTCGCACTGCGCGAACTCTCGTCTGCCCGGAAATCATCGCAGGGGCTCGGGCTTATTCCCGCGTGGCTTGTTCGAGCAGGAAGAAGAACGAACGATACTGGTGACCGGTGGCGCGGCTCATGCCGATTTCGCACGTGCGGCTGCTGGAAAAATATCCGTCGTGTTCCGCTGTCTCCAGCTCCGCTGCTTCAAGGCGCGTGGCGGACTCGGTCAGCTCGGGATACAGGAAGCCGCGATCCCCCGCAAAACCGCAGCAACCCGCGCTCATGGGCACCACGACGCTCTCGCTGCACGCCCTGGCAATGCCCTCCAGCCGGGGCGTGAGGCTCATCTTTACCACGGAACATACCGGATGCAGCGCCACCGATTTCGTCTTCCGGCGAATCGTGAGCCGGGGCAGCAACACGTCGTGGACGAACGCGATGCCATCCAGGATTCTGAGCCCGTCGAACTTCTTCTGATTTTCCGGCTCCAGCGATGCACGGCAGGTCATCAGCCCGTACGTGCAGGGGCTCGTGTCCACCACTACCGGAAGCCGTCCCTCATCCGACCATTTCCAGAAACGCTCGATGGACCGGTTCACCGCGACGTCATGTCCTTGGTCATAGCCCTTCGATGAGAAGGGCACGCCGCAGCACGTCCCTTCCACGTCCTCCGGGATGAACACCGGTACGCCCGCGCGGCCCGCCACCTTCACCAATGCTTCCATGGCCGAAAACTCCGCGGGTTCACCCGGCAGGCTTCCCATCACCCGCGAAATGCAGCTCGGAAAATAAACGGCCTGGGCGCCGGCGCGCTGCGTTGCCGGACGGCTCTTCGCCGGGCGCGGCACGTCCGCGGTCCATCGCGGAATCGCATGGCCGGTCAGTGTTCCCATCGCGCGTGTGATGGCTGCCATGGCGCCTGTGCCGAAAACCGATTGCACCGCGTGCCCCAGCCTCAAACCAAAGCGAAGGGCATGCTCGGCCGTGCCGAAGTTCCCGGCAACTCGCCGCGCCATTTTCTGAGCGGCGGGCGAATGCCGCAGCCGGCGGAAGCGTTTGGTCAGCTGGCCCGTGTCAATGCCCACGGGACAGGCCGTCGCGCACAGGCCGTCCACCGCGCAGGTGTCCAGGGCCGCATACGGGAAGCCGGCTTTCAGCGCCGCTAGCAGCTCCCCATTGCCGTTTTCGCTTTCGAGCCGCGCCATTTCCCTCCGCAACACGATCCTTTGCCGGGGCGTCGTGGTCAGGTCGCGGCTGGGACACTTCGATTCGCAGTACCCGCATTCGATGCACTTATCCACTTCCTCCTCGACCGGCGGCGTGGGCTTCAATCCTTTGAGATGAGACTTCGGGTCGGGATTGATGATCACGCCGGGATTCAGCAGATGTTCCGGGTCTGCCAGCGCCTTCAACCGGGTCATGATGCGGTGGGCTTCGGCGCCCCACTCCTTCTCGACAAAAGGCGCCATATTGCGCCCGGTGCCGTGCTCGGCCTTCAAGGCGCCGTCGTAGCGCTCCACCACCAGCCGCACAACATCGTCCAGGAAGCGTGCGTACTGGTCGATGGCCGCTTGGTCGTTGAACGACTGGGTGATCACAAAGTGCAGGTTGCCGTCCTTGGCATGGCCGAAGATGATTCCGTTGTCGTACCCGTGTTTGGCAAACAGCTTGGTCAGGTCAATGGTCGCATCGGCCAGCCGCTCCACGGGGAATGCCACGTCTTCGATGATCACCGTCGTGCCGCTCTTCCGCACCGCGCCGACCGAAGGGAAGGTGCCCTGCCGGATCTTCCACAGCAGCGCCTGCTCGGCGGGGTCGTGCGTGAACGCGGCGGGCTCGACGAGTTTCAGTCCCTGGACGGCCTCCCGCGCCTGCTTTTCCAGTTGCGCTCGTTCGCCCACGTCCGCGCTCTGAAATTCGGCCAGCAGGGCCGCCGCCGTGGCAGGCAGTTTCTTCATGGATGGCGGAATGCCCGGCTGATCTTCCACGGAACGCAGCGAGGCGCGGTCCATCAGTTCCAGCGCCTTAGCTCCCGCATCGCGCAGCGGCACGATGGCGGCGCATGCCGCGTAGAGATCGGGAAAAAGGAGTAGCCCCGTGTATTTCACCGGCAGGTCGGGCACGGTGTTCAGAACCGCCTCGGCCAGGAACGCCAGCGTGCCCTCCGATCCAATCAGCAGGTGCTGAAAGATGTCCAGCGGCCGCTCGAAATCCACAAAGGCGTTCAGGGAGTATCCCGTGGTGTTCTTCATCCGGTATTTGGCGCGGATGCGCTCGCGCAGCACGGGATTGGCTTCGATTTCCTCCTTCAGTTCCAGCAGCCCTTCCGCCAGTCCCGCCTCGCGCGCGCAAAACTCCTCTTCCGCGCCCGGGTCCGCCGTATCGATCACCGTCCCCGAAGGCAGAGCAAACTTCAGCGAATCCAGTGTGTGATACGCATTCTGCGCCACGCCGCAGCACATGCCGCTGGAGTTGTTGGACAGGATGCCGCCCAGCATGCAGGCATTGATGGAGGCCGGGTCGGGCCCCAGCTTCACGCCGTACGGCCTCAGCAGTTGATTCACATGCCCGCCGATTACGCCGGGCTGCACGCGAACCTTCTTGCCGCCTTCCTCGATCTTCACCCCGCGCCAGTATCGCGCCACCTCCACCAGAATGCCGTCCGTTACGGCTTGCCCCGAAAGGCTCGTGCCCGCGGCGCGAAACGTCAGCGGAGTCCGCAACTCGTGGCTCAAGCGGAACAGCGCCTTGATTTCCTCCACCCCTTTCGCCAGCACCACCGCTTTCGGGATCAATCGGTAGAAGCTCGCGTCGGAAGCGAAGGCAATCAGCTCAATGGGTCGCGTCAGGACTCGCTCTGGGCTGACGATGCGGACCAGAGCATTTCGAAGCGCACTCGAGGACACGCTCGCGGTTGCGTGGGCGATTCCGGATGCCATTCTCGGCCTCAAGCCGTGTTCCGCCCGGGGCTGTAGCAGCCCCCAGGGCCATCTCGACAGAACTGCTCATCTCCTGCTGCGCTACGCTATCACAAGCAGGGTAAGTGGTAAAAATTCCGGCTCACGGGCGGCCATTATGCCCGAAGGCTGGCGGGGTGACGGCCGGATCGGAAACGGCGCGTTTCCCCCGCGCTCCGCTTTCTTGACTCCCCGCACACCGCCCGGTACATTCAGAAAGTCGCTTCGGCTCACCTGCCGCGGGACAGATCGCTCGTTCAAGGGGAAAGTCCCATCCATCGCCTTGGTTTAATTTCTGGATTCAGCCTGGCAATCATCTTGCTGCCGCTCGCGGCCGCGTCCCGCCAGGGCGGGACGGCCGCCCCGGCGCAACAGCCCACGCCTCCCGCCGCCGCGCAGAAGCCCATGCCGCCTGTGCCGGGAAAGCCTGTCGAGGAGGAATCGCCCGTATCCGTCCAGCAGAGCCCGCAACTTTTCGCGGCGCTCTGTGCGGCTCAGGCCGGCGGATACCAGGCAAACGTTCCTGAATCGGAAATGTCGCCGCTGCACGCCGCCATTCGCCGCGAAATCACCAAGGCCAGTGGCCCCGCGGTAGACGCCCTGCGCGAGTTCTACCGCAATCACGAGTTGGCCGGTCCCGGCGAGACCCTTTCCCATTACGTTTCCTTCGGACTGGTCATCGGTCCGCCTCCTCGCTTCGGCTTCACTATGGATCAGGACGATTTGCCCCCCGATGTGCTCGCGATGGAAGGTTTCATGCAGCTTTTGTCCGCCTATTATCGCGAGGCAAATCTGGACCAGCTCTACGAACGCGTGAAACCCATCTATGCAAGAAGCGTGGTGGAAAAAGAGCGCACGCTCGGCCAGATCACGCTCCAGGAAACCGGCTACATACGGCAGATCCTCAAGCCTTCGATGAACCACACCTTTACTCTCTACGTCGAGCCGCTGGTGGGCGCGCAGACCAACTTTCGCATCTACGGCGGCCGCTACTCCTTGGTGGTTGACCCCGCAGACCCCTCTGCCACCGAGGATATACGGCACTCTCTTCTGCATTTCCTCCTGGACGGCCTGGCGATCGCGCACCATCCACCCCTCGCCGGGCGCAAGGCCCTTCTGGATGTGGCCGCGCGGGCGCCGCAGCTCCCCCAGCAATTCCGCGGTGACATCGAAGCACTGGCCGACGAATGTCTGGTGCGAGCCGTCCAGCTTCGTATCCAACGGCTGCCGCCCGCACAGGCTCGTGCCGCCGTGGACGCAGCGGAGGCCGAAGGGTTCGTGCTCATCCGCCCGATTTACAACGGCCTGGAAAAGTATGAGCGGGGCGAGGATAACTTGGCCACCTATTACGGGCAGCTCATCCAGAAGGTGGATCTCGCGGCGGAGGCGAAGCGGCTGGCCAGCGTGCAGTTTGCCACCGCGGACACGCCGGCGCTCAGGCCTGCCGAACCTCTTCCTGTCGCGCCTGTGCGAGAATTGAGCGAACTGGAAAGTTGGCTGGCTGAGGGCGAAAGCGAACTGGCGCGCAAGGACACGCGAGCGGCGCGAGCCACCTTCCAGCGCGTGTTGGAGAAGTATCCGGACGTGCCGCGCGCGCAATTCGGCCTGGCGGTCGCCATTATTGTGGAGGGCGAGGTGGACCGCGGCAGATCCTTGCTCGAACAGGTGGTGGCGGAGCTGGGCAACCCGGCCGCAGCGGCGCAGGGCGCGCCGTTGGGTGCCGCGCCGGGGGCCCCTCCGCCGCAGGCGACGGCCCCGGACCCGCGCACGCTCTGCTGGGCTCACGTGTGGTTGGCCCGCATTTACGAAGAGGGCGGGCGCCGGGACCTGGCCGGGGTAGAATATCGTGCGGCGCTCAATGTAGCGGGCGCTCCAGAAAGCGCCCGCGCCGCCGCGCAGCGCGGGCTGGCGGCCGTGGGATCGAAGGAGCAGTCGCCGTAGGGGAGCGCTATGCCCATGCAAGATCGCCGCCCCACTTTCCGGGGGACTGTATTGCGGCAGTGGAGTTCAACCCAGGGAGATTCGAATGCGAGACCTGATGAGAGGGAACCGAGGAGTCGCGGCCGCGGCCATTGCCGCAGCTCTTGGTTTGGCGTTATTCGCTGCGCTGCCCGCAGAGGCGCAGTCCACTCAATCGGCCCATCCCGCCCAACAGCAGCAACCCGCGGCCGGGCAGGCACAGCCGCCGGCCGCAGCGCAGAATCCCGCGCCGCCGGCCCAGCCCCCTGTCACCAAGGAGGAAGAGGATGCCTACAAGGCGTTCTTCGATCTCCCCAGCCAGCAGGGTCCGCAGATCATCGCACAGGGGGAAGACTTCCTCGCCAAATATCCCACGAGCCATTATCGTTCGTCCGTTTTCGCCAAGCTCGTGGCGGCATACCTGAATGCGGGCCAAGCCGACAAATTAGTCGTTGCGGGCGAGAAGGCCATCCGCGAAAGTCCTGACAACCTGGAGGTTCTCGCCATCATGGCCAGCATTCTGCCGCGCACAGTGGATCCCGCATCGCTCGATTTCGACCAGAAATTGAGCGAAGCGGAACGCTGTGCGCGTCACGTCATCGAACTAACCTCGACGCTGCCGAAGCCGGTCGGCATGACGGACGAGAAGTTTGCCGCAGGCAAGAACCAGTTTCTGGGATTGGCCCACACGGGCCTGGGCCTGGTGTTTTACATGCGTAAGGACACCGCTGGCTCTGTGGAGGAGTTCGACCAGGCCACGAAACTCGATCCCTCGCCGGACCCCCTGGCCTACTACCTGCTCGGCGTCGGAGACGAGAAGCTCGACAAATTCGCCGACGCCTCCGCGGCGTTCGAGGCGTGCGGCAAACCAACATGGGCCTGGCAGGACCGTTGCAAGAAGTCCGCCGAAGATGCGAAGAAAATGGCGTCCGCGCCGCCGGCGGCAAAGCCCTGATCGCGCGGCAGGGCACCATGCTCGCCAGCGAACGCGCGGAGTTGGAGAGCCGTCTGGGCTATACCTTCCAGGATCCCACGCGTCTCGAGCTCGCCATGACCCACACTTCGCGCCACAGCGAGTCCCGCGTTTCCGGCGCCCCAGCTTCCAACGAGCGTCTGGAGCTTCTGGGCGATGCGGTACTCGGCCTGGTTATCACCGACCGTCTCACGCTCATCTTTTCCGATTGGAGCCTGGGCCGCCTGAATCGCGCAAAGGCTCATCTGGTCAGCGCCCAGATGCTCTCTCGCGTGGCCCGGCGCCTCGATCTGGGCCGTTTTCTGCAACTTGGCCCGGGAGAGGAAGGCACGGGCGGCCGCGAAAAACCGAAGTTGCTTGCTGACGCCTATGAAGCCGTGGTGGCGGCGATCTTCCGCGATGCCGGCCTTCAGGTCGCCAGCGCTTTTGTTCTACGCACCCTTTGGGAGCCCGCGCTGGCGGAAGGCCTGGGGTCGCTCGGCGAGCCGGACGCGAAGACCGCGCTGCAGGAACGGCTGCGCGAGCTGCATCTCGAGCAGGGGGAATATCGCCTGGTAGCCTCCTCCGGGCCGGAACATCAGCGCACATTCCGCGTGGAAGTATGGATTGGGGGACGTACGCTGGCCTCGGCGGAGGGGCGATCCAAAAAGCAGGCGGAACTGGAAGCAGCGCGGCTAGCACTGGCGCATCTCGAGCAGCATCCTGCCGGGGGGGACTGAGGAACTGCGTGGACAAAGACGCCATCACCGGGAAAAATCCCCTCGCGGCACCCGCGGAGGCTGCGCCGCGCCACTCCGTGTTCCTGGAGTATGCGGAGTCGCTGCTCGTCACCGTGATCCTCGCGCTGTTTTTCACCACCTTCATCCTGCAGGCCTACCGCATCCCCACGCCTTCCATGGAGCCCACGCTGCTGGTGGGCGACCACCTGCTGGTGAACAAATTCATTTTCGGCGGGCGCGGCGATTGGTTCGAACGCGTTCTGCCCTACCGGCCCATCCACCGCGGCGACATCATCGTGTTCAAGTTCCCATTCGCCGACCACACGAATTACGTCAAGCGCGCCATCGGTTTGCCCGGCGACCGGCTGCGCATTGTGGATCAGCTCGTTTACATCAACGGCAAACTGCTCAGCGAGCCCTATGCCTACCATCCCGAGGGGAACTCGGAACCCTATGGCGACAACTTTCCGCCCGCTCCTGGCCGCAACGCTTATGTCCCGTACGGCATGGTGCAAAACGAATGGCGCAGCGAGATGTTCCGCTACATCCGCGACGGCGACCTGATCGTCCCGCCGCACAAATACTTCGCCATGGGTGACAACCGCGAACGGAGCTGGGACAGCCGCTACTGGGGCTTCGTGGACGAGGACGCCATCATGGGGCGGCCCATGTTCATCTACTGGTCGGTGAATTCCGCCGGCGACGAGGCGGCCGACCAGACCCTTTCCGGCGGCGCCGCGAGCTTCGTGGACGTGCTCGTGCATTTCCCCACGCGCACGCGCTGGAGCCGGATGTTTCACCTGGTGCACTGACCGCTTTCTCGCGGCCGGAAGCTTCGGGACCGCGTAGAATCTGTGCGTTCTCGTGGCTTCGGGAACGGATTCCAAACGAATGGATCGCAACCGGCTCCGATTGCGGCGGCTCGCGCTGGCCCTCGCTGTTTTGTTCGCGGCGCGCGGAGGCGCCTTTCTGGTGCTGCGCACGCGCCGCGTGCACGACGCGCTGCGCGCCCGCCTCGAGCGCGCTTTCGGCCGTTCCGTGGAGGTCGGCCGGTTCGACTTGAGCGTCTGGAGCGGGCCCCGCCTGGAAGCCCATTACGTCACCGTCGGCGACGACCCCCGGTTCGGATACGAATTCCTGCTGCGCGCCGACCAGCTCTCGGCGGCCCCGGACTGGGGCGCCCTGCTTCGCGGGCGGCTGCTGTTCTACCGCTTCAGTTTCGCCCGCCCCAGCCTCAATCTGGTGCGCGCCGCCGACGGCCGCTGGAATCTCGTGGTCTGGGCCGCTGCTCTGTCGAATTTCGCAGCGGCCTCCGGCGGCCAGCCGGCGTTCGGCGCTTCCGGCGCCGGCCGCGTGGATGAGGTCGCGGTGAGCAACGGCCGCATCAACTTCAAGCGCGGCGCGGACAAACTCCCCTTCGCGCTCGTAAACGTGAATGGCCGGCTCTCGCCTTCGCGCGATGGCCGCTGGAGCATCGCACTCGATGCCCAACCCTTCCGCGCCGGCGTCACTCTTCAGGACGCCGGCACGCTGCGCTTTACGGCGATGCTTCCCCCAGCCGCTTCTTCCGCTTCTGTGGCGGGCGCGCCAACCGGCACCCCTCCCGCTGAATTCTCGATGGAATGGAATAGGGTTTCCCTCTCCGACGCGCTGCGCCTTTTCTCCGGCGGCGACTTCGGTGTGCGCGGTTCACTCGAGGCTTCGCTGATTGGTCACGGTTCGCAGCCCGCGCGGGCAGCCGGCGCCGCGCAGCCCTCTCGCGGCGCAGATACCGGCAGCAGCGCGCGAAGGGCGGGCGAAGCTCCGGAGGCGGGCTGGAACTTTTCCGGGAAGTTGCGTCTCGCGGACGTGCATCGCTGGGATCTTCCTCTTCAGCCCGACCCGCGGGCGCTCAACCTTTCGTTCGATGCTGCCGCCTCCGCGGACCGCCGCGATTGGGACGTTCGCGAAATCGTGCTGGAGGCCCGCCGGTCGAAATTGCGCGGGAGCGCTGCCTTCCGCCTGGGCGACAACGGGCGCGCGTCGCTCCGCATCGTTTCCGGCGGCATCCATCTCGACGACCTGCTGGGCTGGTATCGCGCCTTCCATCCCGGCGTGCGCCCGGGCACCTGGGTGGATGGCTACCTGGGTGCCGACGTGGAGCTGCGCGGCTGGCCCATCACTATCGTCCACGCCACGCTGGCCACCACCGGAGCGCGGCTGAACATCGCGGGGCAATCCTCCAGCCTGGAGCTTCGCCGCGCCGTGCTCGAGGCCGATTCCAAAGGCGCGCGCCTCAGGGAAACCCGGCTCGCCGTGGGCGACGCCGAGCCCGGCGTGAGTCTTGCAGCGCGCGCCGGCTGGGCACCAGGCGTTCCGTTTGAAGCCAGCCTCGTGGGCGCCACCCCGCATTTGGCGGAACTTTCTACGGCCGTCGCCGCGCTCGGCATTTCTCCCACTGCGCATCCCCTCCGCGCGGAAGGCTCGGCCAGCGTCCAGCTCCACTGGAAGGGGTTCGCGCGGCCGTGGCGGGTCGCGACCTCGGGCTCGCTGGTGCTGGAAGACGTTGCGCTCACCGGCGGACTACTGCGCAGCGGGATCTCCGTCGGCAAAGCGCGCCTGGATTTTTTGCCCGGACAGCGCCGCTTGCAAATTGCCGCGACCCGGGCCTTCGGCACCACCTGGGCCGGCTCGTTGCGCGCTCCCACGCTCGCTGGCCCCTGGGAGTTTGCGCTTTCGGCCGACCGGCTGAGTCCCCCGGCGCTCGTCCGTGGATTTTCCAGCGAGCCGCCGGAGAACTCCAGCCTCCTTTCGCGCATTCTTCCCGCGCAGGCCGCCGCCACGCTGGCGCGCGAGGAACCGCACTGGCCGTCCTGGCTGCGCGGGGAGGGGACGCTCGCTGCCGGAGCGCTGGACGTTGGCCGGCTCGAGTTCGAGCGCCTGAAGGCCCGGCTCCGCATCGGAGAACGCGGAATTGCTCTCGAAGGTGTCGAGGCCGGCGTGTATGGAGGGCGCGTGCGCGGGGAGGTGCGCGCTGATTTCGGAGAGCAGCCGCGCTACGCGGTTCGTGCGGAGTTCAACGGCGTGAATGTGGCCTCCCTCGCTGCTCTGGCTGTGTCCACGCGCCAGTGCTGCGCCGGGACGGCCTCGGGACGCGTGGAGCTGGACGCCGCGGGCTGGAACCGCGACGCGCTGCTCGCCAGTCTCTCCGGCACGGGCCGCGCCCAGGTGCGCTCCGGAGCGCTGCTCACCTTCGATCTCGCCGCCTCGCTCGATGCCGCTGCGCTCCGCCCGGGGCGCACGGCCCTGCGGGAAGCCTCCGGCGCGTTCATCTTTTCCGGCGGCCGCGTTTTGTTCGATCGCCTCTCGTTGCATTTGCCGCTGCGTGTCGTGGAAGGGAAGGGCAGCGCCAGCTACCGCGGCGAACTGGACGTGCAAGTTGCCCCAGCGGGAGACCACCATGGCCGTGCGGTCGCTGCTAATGCGCCGCGGAAACTTCGCGTCACAGGCACGCCTGCAACCCCGCAGATCGCCCCGCTACCAGCCGCTTCTCCCTGAACTCGCCTCGTGAAATTACTTCCCGAGGGGGGTGATAACCGAGGGCTGGGCGCTTGCTCCGCAATCGGCCCCGTTCGCAGAGCCGCCAAGCATGTTGACTCGTTATCATAGAGGAGATACCCTATAAGGGATGGCCTGGCAGGTTGACTTCTACGTGCACGCCCACGGCCGAGCCCCAGTGGAGCATTTTCTGGAAGGGCTGCCCGTGAGCCACAGGGCCAAACTCCTCGCTCTCGTCAGGATGCTGGAACAGGAAGGGCCCAGCTTGCCTTTTCCTTACTCCTCTCAAGTGCGTGGGAAGTTGAGGGAGCTCAGAACCCAACTGGGCAAAGACAAACTAAGAATCCTGTACTTCGCTGATGTGAAAAGGACGTTCATTCTCTTGCACGGCATTCTCAAAAGGAGCGCGAAGCTGCCGGAGGAAGACATCCGAATAGCGGAAGAGAGGATGGAATTTCACAGACGGCGCCTGGAAGAGAGGAAGAAATGACAACGCGATGGACTCGTTTTTACGAGAAGCAAATGCAGAACAAGCGGCTCCGGGGTCTCGTGGAGCGTGAGCTGGAAGGTTTGGAGTTGGGGATTCAGATTGCCCGGCTGCGCCAAGGGGAAAAGCTCAGTCAGACGAAGTTGGCAGCGCTTGCTGAGATGAGCGCACCGAAAATCTCGGCGATCGAGAATAGGCCTCAAAATCTGACCATCGCGACACTGATTCGAATCGCCTATGCGCTGGGAACCCAGGTGGAAATCAGGCTGGTGCCGCGAAAGAGGGAAAGGCAGGCCGCCCGGCGACGGGCCTCCCGCGCAGCATAGAAACCACGCTGCGGGAAGGCATGGGGTATGGTTGAACAGATAATCTTCGGAATCGTGTTTGCTGCTTTCTCTCTGTTTCTCGCCGCGCACGGTGTGGTGATGGTCTGTGCGCCGGATACCTGGAATGTTTTCTCCGATTGGTGGTCGAAGGCGACAGGCCTCGGTCCCCCTTCGCTATAAGAGCAGAGAAGGGAAACGCGACTGGCTGGTCTCCTGATTACCGCCATGGGCCTGGGATTTTTCACTGTATCCCTGCGCTGGTGGAAGGCGAGGCCGATTGCAGGCGAGCGCGCCTTGGTCCTAGCCGAGCCGGCATGGCCCCTGATGGTGCTCTCGGTCCTCATGCTAGGTTTGGGCTACTTCTTGGTAAAGACGGCTGAAGCCACGACACGAGAGATGCTTGAGAACATCCCTCAGCTGACCCTCGTACGTCAGAGCGCGATTCGAATCCTGGTCTGGAGGCAGCGGATTGGGGGCGTCCTGCTCATGATTGCTGCGCTGATTCCCCTCAGCCTTTGGATGGAGAGCTTGCGGCGGTAAGCAGAGCTAGGCGCGTTTACGACGCGGGTGGGGGCGCGAGGCCGCGCCGGCGGCGGCGACGGGCTGAGGGCCGGAGCCGGCGGGCGCAGCGGGTGGAGACGTAGCAGCGGCAGTGGCCGCCTCCGGCTCTGCCGGAAGCGAGAAGAGTTCGCTCAGGCTTTTCTGCTTCAGCGCGCGCAAGCGATCGCGGATCTGCGCCGCGCGTTCGAACTCGAATTTTGCCGCCGCTTCGCGCATTTGCGTTTCGAGCTGCGCCATCGCCTGCCGCATTCCCTCCTCGTCCGCGATGTTGTCGAGTTCCGGCGCGTCCAGCGGCACGGTGATGTAATCGGCCTCCACCACCGCCGCCAGTTGCATGTCCACGGCCTTCACGATGCTCTGCGGCGTGATTCCGTGTTCCGTGTTGTAGGCCACCTGCTTCGCCCGCCGCCGGTTCGTCTCGTCGAGCGCCTGCTGCATCGAGCCGGTCATGCGGTCGGCATACAGGATGGCCTTCCCGTTCAGGTGCCGCGCCGCGCGGCCCGTGGTCTGGATGAGCGCGGTCGCGCTGCGCAGGTAGCCTTCCTTGTCCGCGTCCAGAATCGCCACCAGCGACACTTCCGGCAGGTCCAGTCCTTCGCGGAGCAGGTTGATCCCGATGAGCACGTCGAACTCGCCCCGCCGCAGGTCGCGCAGGATGCGCACGCGCTCCAGCGTTTCCACCTCCGAGTGCAGGTAGCGGCAGCGCACGCTGATTTCCGTGAAATACTGCGCCAGGTCTTCCGCCATCCGTTTGGTCAGCGTGGTCACCAGCACCCGCTCGTTCCGCTCCGTGCGTTTGCGGATTTCTTCCAGCAAGTCGTCCACCTGGCCCCGCACCGGGCGCACTTCCACCTCCGGGTCGATCAACCCGGTGGGCCGGATCAATTGTTCCACGACCACACCGCCCGATTTCGTCAGCTCATAGGCCGCCGGCGTCGCGGAGACGTAAACGATCTGGTTGGTGCGGTGGTCGAACTCCTCGAAGGTGAGCGGGCGGTTGTCCAGTGCCGACGGCATGCGAAACCCGTGCTCCACCAGCGTCTGTTTCCTCGAGCGGTCGCCGTGGTACATCCCGTGGAGTTGCGGCACGGTCTGGTGCGATTCGTCAAGGAACAGCAGGTAGTCCTGCGGCACGTAATCGAGCAGCGTGGGGGGCGCCTCGCCGGGCAGCCGCCCGGACATGTGCCGCGAGTAGTTCTCCACGCCGTGGCAATAGCCGATCGTGCGCATCATCTCCACGTCGAACATGGTGCGCTGGTACACGCGTTGCGCCTCGATGAATTTGCC
>Ga0187819_10000092_pt1 | contig 39298 bp, 51 predicted proteins | sample NC_wetland_sal_i_15_FD_132411 | JGI IMG/M metagenome (GOLD analysis project Ga0187819, IMG submission 132411) | Wetland sediment microbial communities from Neuse River Estuary, North Carolina, USA - SO4_4 | ecosystem: Environmental > Aquatic > Freshwater > Wetlands > Sediment | place: USA... | reverse complement strand
CGGTCATCCTCTGCCCATACCGCCCGCAACTCTGGTTGCCGATGGCGGTCATCCTCTGCCCATACCGCCCGCAACTCTGGTTGCCGATGGCGGTCATCCTCTGCCCATACCGCCCGCGTACTCGTCAATGGCTCTGGCGATCGCTTAGTTCGCAATTGCCTTACCATCGTTCGGAGCAGCGTCCCAGAGACTTATTCGAGTCCAAGGGAAAGATGCTCTGCATCTTTCCCTTCGCTCGTGCTAGCATCTACCTTCCAGTGACCGCTTGAGGTTGGCCCGGAGGAGCATGCTCAGCCAGTTTATTTGGTGGGGCAGCATCGCACTCGAAGTACTTCTCCTCGTCCGGGGAAGCCGGGAAAAGCTTGCCTTCAGATACCCCGTTTTCTATTCCTATATTTCCTTTGTTTTAGTTCAGGATATTTTTTTCTTTGCTGTCTACCGAAACACGCAGATCAACGCCACCGTCTACTGGACAGCCGAATTCTTGTCAGTAATGTTCGGTTGTGCCGTCGTCTTCGAAGTCTACCGTGTCGCGCTCTTGTCCTATCCAGGAACCGCACGGATGGCGCGCAGTGTCCTCGCTCTTGTGTTTGCTCTCGCACTCGCGAAGGGCATCGCCAACGCATGGGGTGATCATGGCTGGTGGCTTGCGGTCAACACGCGCGAAATTGAGCGTGTTCTGCGAACCATGCAGGCGGCGGCCATCCTCGGACTCTTCTCTTTGTTCTTGCTTTACGCGATACCGTTTGCAAAGAACTTGCGTGGAATCTTGCTCGGCTATGGCTCGTTCGTCGCTGTGCGTGTTATTTCGCTGCAGTTTGTGCCTGAGCGACAACGAGATTTCTGGGCGTACGCGTATTCCGCGTCTTACTTGTTAGCCCTGGGCATCTGGGTCGCTCACTTATGGGCCTACAGCGAGAGTCCTGTTCCCAAACCAGCAACCGCTCGGCTTGAGAATGATTACCAAAGACTTGCCGCGGCAACGCGCCGCCGCCTCGAGGCCGCCCGCGGACAGGTGGTAAAGGCAGTGCGCTCATGATCGGCGTTCCCACGGCGCTGCTGATCGGCTTCCTGCTTCTGCTCTTGTTGCTGCTGGCGGCCAGAGGGATGGCTGCGGCGCGTGACTTGCCCTCGGGTTCGGACACGCCGTTGCTCGACGCATTGGAATTTGCTCCTTGTCCCCCCGAATTCGCTTCCAGAATCTTTTCACCGGAAGACTCTAAATTCGTCTCCACCACCAAATCGCCGCAACTTGCGAAATTGTTCCGCAGCGAACGCAAAATCGTCGCTTTGCTATGGGTTCAGCAAACCTCGACGGCGATTCAGCGCACCATGCGCGAGCATGTGCAAATCGCCCGCGCAAGTGAAGATCTGGAGTTCGCGACGGAAGTGAAACTCCTCCTGCTATATGCTGAGCTCATGCTCATCTGCGGAGTGCTCTTTGTGGCCATCCAATCGGCCGGGCCTCTCTGGCTGCGTGGTCTGGCAATTTACGCCGACGCGCACTCGCAGCGCCTCGCTCAAGTTGAGCAATCTTTCAAAGCCGCAACTGCTGCCCGCGAGCTTCACGGCGCTGGAGTGTCCTAGCGCCGGAGAATACCTGAGGTCATCTGTTTCGGACGCCCATGCAATCCAGCGTAAAACTCGTGCCCGTCCAGGCCGCCTACGACGACCTGTTGCAGCGGTCCCTTTCGAAGCTTTCCGGCGACCTGGCTCGCCTCGTCTATCTGGCCTCCACCCGCGACTACAACACGGGAACGTACCATCACGACGGACTCGCCGCGCGCTATCGCGCCGACGCCGCCAGCGAAGCGATGGAGATCGCCCATCGCCAAGTGTTTTACCGGCTGGCCGCATGTTCGCTGGAGGAGTTGGTCGGGGAGTTGGAGCTATATCTGAATTCTTCGCGCGAATGCCCCACCGATGTTCTTCGCGTGTGGCAGAAGCTGGAGCCGTATCGCATCGCCATTCCGGTGGAAGTAAATCCCGCGGTGGCGCGGCTGTTTCTCTCGAACGTCAGACTCGCTTTGGCAATTTGGCGGTTCCGTCAGAAGCAGACTCCGGCACATCAGTAAGCCGCATAGCCACGGCGGTCACCTGGCCGACGATCTCCGCCTCGGTGCCGTAATTGAGCCGGCGCACGCTCCGCGGCGAGAGAGGATGCGGCAGCAGCAACAAATAGCCGTCTTGCATCTCGCACCAGGAGCAGGCGTAGCCATCGCGCAGCTCCACAAAATAAATCGGCCGGTCAAATTCGGTGCGCCATCGCAAGGGCTGGATCTTACGCACGTGCGGATCGATCTGCACGAAAGAACCGGGGCGCAGCAGCGGAGAAAGCGTATTGTCCTGCAGCCCGATGTATCCATACAGGCTGTGCCGGATGTCCAGATGCTGAATCAGGGCAATCGGGACTTCTCCCCAAACCTCTACCATGCGGGAAAGCAGGTTGGTGTTGTCCACATCGAATGACCGGTCGAAGCGCACCGGGAACGAGACCGTTTTTTCCGCATCGTAAACTTCCAGCGTGGTCAGGTGTGTTTTGGGCATCGGCGCGGTGAGCTGGTGTTTGCTCAGGTTTCCCAAATCGACGCCGTAGAGAAACAGAATGTCGCTGAACTTGATGCGGTAGATGGAGCTCAAACTGTAGAGCTTGAAAACGCTGGGGACCGAATCTGAATTTTCGATTTGCGTGAGCCACGCGTTGGAGATGTGGAATTCCGGATTGCCTTCGACTTCCGCGATCTTGTGGCTGAACTCGGCCACGTCGCGCGTGGTTATTCCCAATCGCGTGCGTATATCCTTGAGCTGTTCGCTGGGAGGGAGCACCAGTGCCATGCGGCATTGTACAACAGCCGCTAATCGGACCGCCAAGTCGTCCCTTCGTCGATACGTTGCAAGAGATGAATATGGTGCATTCCAGCCGATTTGGCTAGGGCCGCCGGGCGGGGTCACGCGGGCCGAGCCTTGCTAAGCGAAGACTGGCCAAGAAGAACAGTCCGGAAAGCCGCTTGTAGAGTCCGGGCGACGACGAGAAAAACCCGACCTCAGCGGCCCTTCGTTCCTCCCCTCCACGATCGAGGCAAGCTGGGTAAGCTAAAGCCGGCTTGAATCGCAGGTATTTACGGCACGCCCGAAGTCGTGCCCTGACGTTGCCACACAGGCGCTTGTAGCTCGCCCAAAACCTTGCAGGGGCGTTTGTGCGAAGACGGGCGCGGCGTTCGAAGAGAAACAGGTAGGCGGCGAGACCCAGGGATACATCGAGGAGCAGCAAACTTGAGAAACCCAGAGCCGCGCGGGCTGCGTGCTGCCAAGGTGCTGCCGAACCCGCACTTTGTGCGAGCGTCAGAAAGAGGGCTCCGATCAAGGCCATGTTGCAAAGCAGCATCCAATACTCTTTCTGAGCGAAATCCTCGCGCCACCAGCGATTCAACCAAGGTGCGCGTGGGAGAATCGCCGGCAAGAGCGGTTGGACACGGGAAACATGATCCTGAACGCCAATCGCGGGCGCCGACGGCCTGCGCGTGTTGAGGGACTCGTGTCGCAGCATTTGCGAGGCTGAGCCCAGCGTGCGCGCCTCCGCTTCGTTTGGAGGGGATTGTGAAGCGGGGGGCTTGGGCGGCGCAGCGTTACCCGAATGGAGGCCACGGGATCGCGGACCGGGCGGCTTTCCGTCGCGAAAAGGCATCTTTGCGGCAGCTTCTTCAATCATCTGGGAGGTTATGTGGCGAACGCCGCGCAGGCCGGCAGTAGAAAGGGCATGCGCGCAAAGAAGGTTGACCACGCGCGGAATCCCGCGCGAGTGGCGATAGACCGCGTCCGCCGCATCCCTGGTGAAGATGGAATCAGACTTGGCGCCAGCAACTTTCAAACGGTGCTCGATGTAATCGTGAGTGTCTTGGAGCGTGAGCGGCGCCGTCTTGCAGCGGACGGTGAGCGGCGGCAGCCGGCACAACGTGCTCCGACTGAGCTTTTCTTCGATCTCCGGCTGGCCGCAGAGGACGATTTGCAGCAGCTCTTCCTGACCGGACCGCAGGCTAAGCAGCATGCGGATTTCGTCAAGCAATTCGTGCGTAAGAAGCTGCGCTTCGTCCACAGCCAGCACGGCGGCGCCACCCTTACGCCGGACCTCGAGCAACATTTCCTTGAGGACTTGCAAGCGGCGCGGCTTACGCGTGGCGGTGCAGGGGAAGTTGAAGTCGTTGAGAATGGCCTCCACAAGCTCTTCGCGGGTCAAAGTCGGATGCACGAGAACAGCCGTGCGCGTTTTGCTGCCCACCTCGGGGTTTTCTTTCAACACTTGGAGGGCGGTGTTGAGAAGGGTGGTCTTGCCGGTGCCCACTTCGCCTGAGAGTAGGATCAAGCCGCGCCGGGTGAGGATGGCGCGGGTCAGTTGGCGCAGCGTTTCATGTGCGTGGCGCGTCCGGAACAGATAGCGGGGATCGGGAGTCAGGCTGAAGGGATTTTCCTTGAGCCCGAAAAAGCCCTCGTACGCGACGTGACACTGCAACAGCGATTTGTCGCGGTAGTAGACCTCGGCCGCGATGGTGTTCGAAGAACTCACAGTTGACCCGCCACAAACGGAGATGGCTCGCGCCTGACTCAGCTCTGCGTATGGTCCTGAGCAAAACGGCAGACACGAACAATTGGCGCGGGAGTGGATCGGGGACTGAGGTCACTATCTGCGCGCCACGATTCAACACTAATTCTAGGGCGCTGTCCAGCAGGGATTCACCCGGCACAAGGTAAATTTTGCGTATCAAGAAGGTTTCGGTGCGGACGCAGCAGGGCTGGTTAGACGCCGGGGGAGGCCCGGCGGGACGCGCGATCATCGGCGGAGGCTACGGTTTCGAGGACGCGAGGCGGTCGCGGGCGTAAGCGCACCATGGAGAAGTGGGGTCGAGCTCGATGTACAACTGCCAGTGGCGGCGAGCTTCGGCGGGGGCAGCGAGTTTGTCGCAAACAAAGGCGAGGTTGTAGTGGGCGTCGGCGTGGGCCGGGTCCAGGCGGACCGCAATGCGCAAGTGCTGGCGGGAAGTTTCGAGTTGGCCGAGCTCTTCGAGGACGCTGCCGAGGTTGAAATGGGCAACGGCGCTATCGGGGTGGACGGCGACGGCGCGCAGAAAGCAACCGGCAGCGGATTCCAATTGACCCTGTTCGTAATGGAGCATTCCTAGATTGATGAGGGCGTCGACGTGGCGTGGGTTGGCGGCCAGAACGCGCTGGTAGGCGTCGATGGCTTGCGGGCGAGACTCCGGATCGGATTCGTATTGCAGGGCCAAGGCGAACCAGTCTTCGACGTTCCGCTCGGGCATGTACCGGAGTTTGTCGCGGAGCTCGCGGGTATCGAAATTGAGCACGAACTGGCCGGAGATGGGCTCGAGGCGCGCGCCGTTGCGCTCCACGATGACGTCGCGGCCGTTGGAGAGGATCCGAAGCTCGGTGAGCGGGGTTTGCACTTCGGACAGCTTTTGGTTGAGAGCGACCAGCGAGCGGCGCAGGCGGTTCGCAGACACGCCTTTCTCGATGAGCTGCTTGGCCGTGCGCAGGCTGATCAGGTCGCGGAAGTCGTAGAATTTATCGGCGCCGCTTTTGCGCGGTGACACCAGCCGAAGCTTTTCCCAATAGTTGAGCTGTTTGTCGGTGACGTCCAAGATGCGCTGGAACTCGCGCCGGGTGAATCGCTCGGTTGTGCCCATGTACGGGTAGCCTGCTTATTTCTTGCTCGCTCGTTTTTGTGCGGGCGCTTGCGCGGCGACGGCCGGGACGGCGCGGACTGGGGGTTTTTTCGAAGGCGCGGCGGCGGCCGGATGCAGCTGCTTTTCAGCGATGCTCTTCTTTAGCGCTTCCATCAAATCGATCACCGGAGCGAGCTTGGGATGGTGTGCCTCGGCGACTTGCTGGCCCTGGCGCTTCGCTTCGATCATGGCGCGCATGCTTTCCTGATATTGGTCCTTGTACTTTTCGGGCTGGAACTTTGCGGCCAGGCTCTCGATCAGTTGCTCGGCGAGCTTCTTCTCTTGCTCCTTGGGCTCGGCGGCGGAGTCGGTGCGGCCGTATTCGGCGACTTGGCGGATTTCGTCGGTGTAGAACATGGTGTGCAAGGTCATGCCCTTGGCGCGCGGGCGAATCACGACGATGTGCTCGCGCTGGTGCATGGTTAGCTTGGCAATGGCGGCGTAGCCGGACTCTTCCATGGCCTCGAGTAGAAGCTGGTAGGCCTTTTTCCCCTCCTCTTCAGGGGTGACGTAGTAAGAAGCGTCGTAATAGAGCGGATCGATCTCGTCTACTTTGACGAACTCGAGGATTTCCATGCTGCGCGCAGATTGGGGTTCGATCTTGTCCAGTTCGTCTTCGTTGAACAGCACGTATTGATCTTTATCGTATTCATAGCCTTTGACGATTTCGGAGCGCTCGACCTGGCGTTCGCAATGCGGGCAGTAGAGCGGCATGCGGATGCGCGTTTTGCAGGCGTTGTGGAGCTGGTTGAGGCTGATGCGCTCGCTGCGGGCGGCGGAGAATAGACGAATGGGAATCGAGATCAAGCCAAACGTCAGATAGCCCTTCCAGACCGAAGTGGCCATGTCAGCTCCTTCTGGGGTCCCGTAGCTGCAAGCGTGCAGGGTTTTCAAGGTTAGTCGGCTTCGGGGGGAGGATGCAAGGCGAATTACAAGCGAAGGGCGAGAAAAGCAAGGGTGTGGTCAGCGCGCTTGGAACGAAGCTGCGGCTGTAGGGATCGGCGGCCACCTGCTGCTCGATTACCGACCGCGCCATGTTCCGCATCTTGCGCACGTGGCGAGGGCTAACATAGACTGTTCAGGTTGGACACGTAACGCACTACCGCCCGGCTTGTCGTTCCCGCCGCACTTGAAACGGTTGGTAGAATCGCGAGCAAGCTGCGTGCGGCCTTTCCAGGGAAACGCCAGGGAGAAAGGGTAGACCCTGCGGTTGCCTGGATGGCCTCGCAAAACCTAAGCGTGCACCCTATGGTGGCTTGCGCGTTCTCACTAAGGGTAAACCCTTCGGCGGCCGGTGCGACCTCTGGGTGAGCTCTTCGGCGGCTGATGCGGCCTCTGGGTAAAGGAGTATCGTGGCAACTCCCCTGGAAAATTGGGTTGAGGAAGCGGCGCGGCTCACGAAACCCGAGCGAGTGGTGCACTGCGACGGCTCCGATGCGGAGAATCAGCGCATCATCGCTGAGATGCTTCGGGACGCAGACTCGACCACCCTGAACGAGAAAACCTTCCCGAATTGTTACCTGCATCGCAGCAGTCCGAATGATGTAGCCCGCACCGAACATCTCACCTTCATCTGCTCGCGCAACAAAGACGACGCGGGTCCCACAAACAATTGGATGGATCCCGGGGCGGCCAAATACAAGGTTGGAACGCTTCTGTCGGGAGCCATGCGGGGCCGGACAATGTATGTGGTGCCGTACATTATGGGGCCCGCGAACTCGCCGATCAGCAAAGCCGGCGTGGAAGTGACGGACAGTCCTTACGTTGTGGCGAACATGCGCATCATGGCGCGCATGGGGAAAGTGGCCGCGGACCGCATCGGAGCGTCGACGGATTTTGTGCCGGGACTGCATTCGATCGGCGATCTAGATCCGACGCGTCGGTACATCGCGCACTTCCTAGAGGAAAAACTGATCTGGAGCGTGGGCTCGGGTTACGGCGGGAATGCGCTGTTGGGAAAGAAATGTTTCGCGTTGCGGATCGCGAGCGTGATGGCGCGGGAACAGGGTTGGATGGCGGAGCACATGCTGATCCTGGGGCTGGAATCGCCGGACGGCAAAGTGACGTACATGGGAGCTGCGTTTCCCAGCGCGTGCGGCAAAACGAATTTGGCGATGATGGTTTCGACGTTGGAGAGCCAGGGCTACCGCGTGTGGACCGTGGGCGACGACATCGCGTGGATGAAGATCGGCGAAGATGGGTACTTGCACGCGATCAACCCGGAGGCGGGATTTTTCGGCGTGGCGCCGGGCACGGGAATGAAGACCAACCGCAACGTGATGGAAGCGCTGCATAAGAACACGATTTTCACGAATGTGGCGATGACCGTGGAACGCGAACCCTGGTGGGAAGGAATCGACGGTCCGCCGTCGGCCGGACTGATCAACTGGAAGGGCGAATTGTGGGACACGTCGAAAGGTCCCGCCGCGCATCCGAACGCGCGCTACACTGTGCCGGCGCATCAGTCGCCGAGCATTTCACCGAAATGGCAGGCACCCGAGGGCGTGCCGATTTCGGCGTTCATTTTCGGGGGACGCCGGGCGCGAGTGGCGCCGCTGGTGTATGAATCGTTTGACTGGCAGCACGGCGTCTTTGTGGGTGCGACGATGGCCAGCGAGACGACCGCCGCCGCGACCGGAAATGTGGGTATTGTGCGGCGCGACCCGATGGCGATGCTGCCGTTCTGCGGGTACAACATGGCGGATTATTTCGGGCACTGGCTGGAGATGGGGAAGCGCATACCGCACCCGCCGAAGGTTTTCCATGTGAATTGGTTTCGCAAGGGCGCCGACGGGAAGTTTCTGTGGCCGGGATACGGCGAGAACGTGCGCGTGCTGAAGTGGATTCTCGAACGGGTCGAGGGCCGGGGCGAAGCGCAAGAGACGCCGATCGGGCACGTGCCGTCGCGCGGCGCGCTGACGCTGGATGGTCTGAACATTTCACCGGAAACGGCGACGGAGCTGATGCGCGTAGATCCCGAGGATTGGGAGCAGGAGCTTGCGGACACCCGGGAATTCTTCCAGAAATTTGGCGATCGCCTCCCTCGCGAACTCCGCGACGAGCACGATAAGCTCGCGCGCCGTCTGGGCCGCACTGCCGGCGTGGCCCGCTAACGATCCGGATGTCATTCACCTCGCGAAAGCTCACCACGCATCAGAAGGCAGTGCTGATTCAGGTGCTCCTGGCGTTTCCTGACCAATGCGCTGCCGTTCACCATTCTCCCTCGGCAAGCGACGCGCTTGCCTATGCCCAAGATTTCCTGACGATCTTCAAGGCGGTTGGGTGGAAAGTGAACGACGTGGAGTCTGCGGAGCATTCTAGCGCTCAAGCCGCCGGCCTGGCGGTCGTCGTGAGCGGAGATCACAGCTTGCCCCCCAGTGCGGAGGCGCTTCGCGATGCGCTGCGAATCTATGGAATTGAAGTCGAAACAATTTGCGATCCCACGGCCAAGATCGCACCGGGCAGCTTCGTCCTCCGTATCGGCTCAGATTTGTGAGAGGCTGCGGAAGGAAGCTAGAGACTAGAGAATGGATTGGATTTCGGGGTCCACTGAGACGTCCGTGGCGGGGATGCCGTTAATGGAGAAGGTCTCGCCGTCCGATTCGGAGAAGTGGAAGAAGCGGCTGATGTGGTAATCCTCGTCGTACCCGGAGAAGAGCCGCTCGATTTCCGCGCGCTTCAGGCCAAAGGTGGAGAGCGCCACCGGCCGGCCGAATTCGCCCGCGAGAGCGCGGTATTTGTCGACGAGTTCGTGCAGCGGCATCATCGGTGCGCGGCGCGGTTCGGCGGCCATTAAATATCTCCTAAAGTGAGTGTACTCTCGCGGCCAGACAGAAGAAAAGAATTTAAACACAGAGTGCACGCAGGGCACTGTTTGGCCAGGACGAACAGATTTCGGTAAGATGCTGGGCGGGCTTAAGCTGAGAGGAGGAACAATATGAGCATTGCCGTCGGACAGAAGGCGCCGGATTTTGCGTTGCCGAATCAGGACAAGAAGGAAGTGAAGCTGTCGGACTTTGCGGGAAAGAAGAACGTGGTGCTGGTGTGGTATCCGCTGGATTGGAGCCCGACTTGCACCAACGAGCACGCGTGCATCGTCAACGAGATGAAGGCGTTCGAGACGCTGGACGCGGAAGTCCTCGGCGTGAGCGTAGATAGCGTGTGGTCCCACAAGGCTTATGCGGACAAGATGAGAATCAAGTATTCGCTCTTGGCGGACTTTCATCCGAAGGGCGCGATGAGCGAGAAGTATGGCGTGTACCTGGCGGACAAAGGAATCACGGGACGCGCAATCGCCATCGTGAACAAGCATGGAAACGTGGCGTGGTTCAAGAACTATGACATTCCGGTGGTGCCGGACTTGAACGAAGTGGCGGCGGCGCTGGGGCAAGTGAAGGCGGCCACGGCGTAGAAGATGAATCGAAGCAGGGAAGTAATGAAGTAACGAAGTAAAGAAAGAAAAGAGAAGAATTTGGCGGGCGCAGGCTGCAGAGACTGCGCCCGCTTTGTTTTTTGCTTCTACGAGGCGCCGAGTAAGGCCAACCGCAGTAGCGGGGCGAGAAACCAGAGGATCAGGACGAGCGCCGCAGCCGTGGTGAGAGGCAGGCGCAAAGGGCCGGGGTTGAGAATCGCGTAGCAGGCGGCGCAGCCGGCAGTCACGATGAGCAAGGCGTTAGCGCCGATGGGGACCCAGGCCGTGGCCGATCTGGGAAGAATGGAATTGAGCCAGGGGAGAGCAGCATCGCGTGGAAACCCGGGGAATTGCAGGATGTAACCGATCGTCACGCCAACGAGCAGTGCGATCGCGATCGGGCTTCGCTTTGAGTCTGGAGCCGGCTCCTGCGGCGGCTCCAGTTCCACGGCCGGATAAGACGGCGGTTCGATCTCGAACGGAGGGCGGTCTTCGGGAAGGATGCGCACCCACGCGAACGCCAACGGGATCGCAGCGGCCACAACGAGTGCCGCGAGCGCAAAAAATGCCAGGCGGTGATCGATAAAGAAGATAAAAAGCGTGACTTCAGGGGCCAAAGCCCGCATCGGGCGCTGTCCTCGAACCTCAAGTTTATCCACGAATGAGTCGAATCGATAGGTTGCCGCGACCCGTCATTTAGCGCCCAGATCGTTGCGAACGACGGCGCCGCCCTTCATCACGAACTTCACGGACTCGAGCGTCCGGACGTCGGAGACAGGATCGCCGGTCACGGCGATGATGTCGGCGTAGTGGCCGGTCTCGATAGCGCCGACCTTCTCTCCCCAGCCGATGAGGTCTGCCGCTTTGATCGTAGCCGCTTGGATGGTGTCGAGCGGCTTCATCCCCCATTCGACCATTTTCGCGAATTGTTTGGCGTTGTCGCCGTGCGGATAAACACCTGCGTCAGTGCCGAAGGCCATCTTGACAACCCCTTGCTGCCAGGCGTGGCGGAAATTTTCGCGCTGCAGCCTGCCGATCTTTTTTTCCTTTTCGATGGATTCGGTAAGCATCCCGGCCTTGGCGCCCTCCTGCAGGATGTAGTCGTCGTTGTAGATGTCGAAGACGAGGTACGTGCCGTGCTGTTTCGCCAGCGCGATGCCTTCGTCGTCGATGAAGCTGCTGTGCTCGACGGAATCGATGCCGGCTCGAATAGCGTCCTTGATGGATTGCGTGCCGTGCGCGTGGGCGGCGACCTTGCGGCCCAGTTTGTGGGCCTCTTCGGCGATAGCTTGCATTTCTTCCAGCGTGTACTGCGGCGTGCCGGGCTGATCGCCTTTGCTGAGGACCCCGCCGGAGGCGCAGATCTTGATGAGATCGGCGCCGTACTTGATCGTTTCGCGCACCTTCGCGCGAGCCGCCCACGGCCCGTCCGCAACGCCGCTCTCCTTCAAGTGAAATTCGAACGGCAGCAGATTGTTGTCGCAATGGCCGCCGGTGATGCCGAGGGGCGGACCGGAGACGAGCATGCGCGGGCCCTCGACGTCGCCGTCGTTGATGCCGTCGCGCAGAGCGACATCGGTGTAGTTGCGGGCGCCGACGTTGCGCACCGTAGTGAAGCCTGCACGGAGCGTAAGCCGCGCGTTCTTCGCGCCAGTGATGGCTTCGCGTGGGGCGGAAACACCGAGACCTTGGTAGCCGCTCGTCGACGGATCAGAGGTGAGGTGGGTGTGCACATCAATCAATCCGGGCAGGCACGTGGCGCTGGAGAGATCCACCGCAATCACGCCGGCGGGTGCCGGCGAGGAATCGGCCGGGCCTACCGCCGTGATCGCGCCGTTGGCGTCGAAGACGATGACTTGGTCAACGAGCGTGCGGCCGGAGCGGACGTCAAGCAGTTTGCCGCAGCGCACCGCGCCGGGAGCAGCCTGAGCTAGTGGTGAAACCACGGCGAGAACGACAACCGCCAACAAAGATTTGCGCATCAGCACTTCCCCTTGCGAACGAGAATTGGTCAACAAAACATGCGAGGATACCTCTAAACCGGAACTGTTGACCCTGCCCTCTCCTACCTACTTTACATCGAGATTGGCAGGCGGCTCGGTAAACGAGCGAATCAGCAGAACCAGTTGCCAGCGCTGCTCTTCGCTCAAGCGTTTTTTGAACGAGGGCATGGGCTGGTGGCCTACGGTCATTTTGTAGAAGAGCTCGCCGTCGGTGACGCCATACATCTGTTTCGCGTCGGTGAAATTCGACGGCGCGGGATGGTACAACGAGGCATCGTGGCCATCGCCTTTGCCGGAGTTGCCGTGGCATGAAACGCACTTTTCCACGTAGATTGGACGAATGGATTTGAGTGCGGCGTCGGATGGCTCGAGGGGATTTTTAACTTGCTTGGCTTCTTCGGGCACGATCCATGGTCTATTTTGCAGCACGGCGTACACGATCGCGACGGCGATGGCGGCGAGAAGAAGGGCGAACAGAGCTTTGCGCGCGGCGAGATTTTTCTGCCCGGGAGTCTTCATGCGTCCGAGAGAATTTTCGCATATCGCCGCAGGCAACGAAAGTCAGAAGGGAACCCCGGCCGGAAGCCGGCGCTAGATCGCGCGGAAGGTCAGCCAGAGCAGCTCGGCGTTGAATACGAGGATGGTGACGGCGACGATCCACCCAATAACGGAAGTCACGCGTGAGTTCGTGAATTCCCCCATCTTGGCCCGGTTGCCAGTGAACTGAATGAGTGGAATCACGGCGAAGGGCAGCTGAAAGCTCAAAACCACTTGGCTGAGGATCAGCAGCGAGGTGACTTTGCCTTCGCCGGCGATGCCGATCACCAGCACCGCGGGAATGATGGCGATCGCGCGTGTAATCAGGCGGCGGACCCAGGGTTTGAGCCGGATGTCGAGAAATCCTTCCATCACGATTTGTCCGGCCAGCGTGCCGGTCAGCGTGGAGTTTTGGCCGGAGGCAAGCAGCGCGCAGGCGAACAGCGTGCTCGCGAAACTCGCGCCGAGAACCGGACTCAAGAGCTTGTAGGCGTCCGCGATTTCGGCCACGTTGTGAAGACCCCGCGTGTGAAAAGCCGCGGCGCCAAGCACAAGGATGGCGGCGTTGACGAAGAGCGCGAAGCCGAGAGCGAGAGTCGAGTCGAAAATGGCGTAATGCAGCGCTTCGCGGCGGTCGCGAATCGACGTCCCGAATGCGCGCGTCTGCACGATGCTTGAGTGCAGATAGAGATTGTGCGGCATGACCGTGGCGCCAAGGATGCCGATGGCAATGTAGAGCATCTCGCGATTGCGGAAGATTTCAGCGCGCGGAATGATCCCTTGCGCGGCCTCGCGCCAAAGCGGCTGCGCGAAGAAAATTTCGTACGCGAAGCACGCGGCGATGGAAGCGATCAGCGTCACCACGAACGCCTCGATCAGCCGGAAACCTCGGCCCTGCAGCGCCAGGACGATCAGGACGTCCAAAGCCGTGATCAGCACGCCGGCCAGCAACGGCAGGCCGAAGAGAAGCTTCAGCGCCACCGCGGAGCCGAGAACTTCCGCCAGGTCGCATGCGGCGATGGCGATTTCGCAGAGCACCCACAGGACCAGTGAAGTGCCGCGCGAGTAGTGCTCGCGGCAGGCCTGCGCTAAATCCCGGCCGGTGACGATTCCCAGTTTCGCGGAAAGAGCTTGCAGAATCATCGCCATCACGTTGCTGAGGACGATGACACTGAGCAGGGTGTAGCCGAACTTTGAGCCGCCCCCGATGTCGGTGGCCCAGTTGCCCGGGTCCATGTAGCCCACGGCCACCAGATAACCGGGCCCGGCAAACGCCAGGACTTTACGGAACCACGATGCGCTCGCCGCGATGGGAATCGTCCGGTGGACTTCCGGAAGCGACGGCAAAGTCCCCGCCCGCGGCGCGGCGGCCGCGGTGCCGACGGACGGCTCAGTCTCCAGTTGAGGATTCAGTCGATGCGTCACGCAAGTTAATCACGTTAAATATCCTTTCTAAACTACACTTAATACGGGCGTTTGTCAACGAACTTGGATGCCTTGTTTTCGATTGGTCATAGCGAAAATGCGCTCGTTCGCCGAGGCCATGCCCCGGCGAGCATGCCTCCCGGCGCCTGTGATACCTTGAATTCGTTTCCGCGGCGTGAAGACAGTCGATCGGAGAGGCAGACACATGGAAGAACAGCGGCCGGCGCAAGGACAAGTCCAAATCAAGGCGGATGAGAAGGAGTTGCAGGGCGAGTACAGCAATCTGGTGATGATTCACCACAACCTCGAGGAATTCACGCTCAACTTCATTTACATTTTCCCCAACGGCGCGCAGGGCAAGCTGTTGAAGAGCATGATCGTCAGCCCGGGCCACGCCAAGCGCATCTGGCGCGCACTGGGAGAGAACATCGCCCGCTACGAAGTGCAGTTCGGCCCCATCAAAGAGGCGCCGGAAGGCAGCGGCCCGACGCCCAACGTGGGTTTCGTTCAGTAGGAGCTGCCGCGGCCGGCAAGCAAACGTACGCAATGCATCGTTGTGCCAGCCCCACCCGCCCATGCTAGAATTTACAAGCTGTTCCGCATTTGGGCCTGTAGCTCAGGTGGCTAGAGCGCGCCCCTGATAAGGGCGAGGTCGGTGGTTCAAGTCCACCCAGGCCCACCATCAAAATCACCAGTACATACGCGGCTATTCTCACTTTTCCCCTTTCGGGGAAGACCTCTCAAAAAACCAATTTGCCAACTATTTGCCAACTTTTCGGGAAATCATAGGCGGCTACGCGGGAGGCCCCTCTCGGGCGGTGAAAGGTTCTTCACGAGCGCGGGCGAGGTTGATCCCCCGAAATGGGTTCGACAACAAGAACACAAGGAGAGGGGCTGGCCAGGCTGAGGCTCGGGGGATTCCTCAGGGGGAGGCTACGGGCCGAAAGGGCAAGTAGCCGAAACTACGAGTTGAAGGGGCGATCCCCCGGGTTTGCGCGCCCCGATTGCCGTCGCAAACTCCACCAACATCAGCTCGCGCTCGGCCCACGTGGCCACCTTCGGGCCGGGAAAGGTCGGGCCGTGAAAGGCAAAGCACAGAAAAAGGCTGGAACGCATCGTTCAAATGGAACCCTCTCTTCACACCGTTGTCATTTGGGGTGCGTTTGACAACGGATAAGCCGCCGCGTGTATATCGGGGCTGACGACGGGGAATCGAATCTCGTGTGTGGGAGCTGCAGGGCTGAGCGATCAGGGCTCTTCGGACTCACGTTCCCACGGTTGCTTCAGTCTTTCGCTCAAGCCACTCACGCAAAGCCTTCTCCGTTATCAATCGGCAACGCCCCACGCGGATTGTGGGCAGGTCTTTGTGCTGAATGGCGTAATAGAGGAACCGAAGAGAAAGGCCAGTCACTTCAGCGGCTTCGCGTGGTCGATACGCCACTCGCGGTAGATTGCGGTTCATGTGTCCTTCCCTTTCCTGGCCGGAGACCCAGATTGGATCTTGAACATCTCACCCGGGGCATGTTCCTATGGACATGCTACTATACATATAGCACCATGAAAAGCGCAATTTTTTTAAGCCGGATGCTCCTCTGAGATGCGCCTCAGGGATCGGAAAATGGCGGACAGCGAGAACTCCATCATAAGCTGCTCTGTCAGTCGTGTCTGATAAATTACTAATTCCTGGGGAAAGTACTATCGCACCAGCATCCAGTGGGTGGGCATGCTTAAGAAGCACAATGGAGAATTGCGTAGAAGGCTCGTGGCGTGGTGAAAACCGCAGATAGGAGGTACCCAATGAGCACTAAAGAACCAATGACTCTTAACGAGGTGGGGGAGGGGTTAGCGAAAGCGGCGCAAGAGCTGAGAAGCCAGCAGCCGAAGGGCAAAAGAAGAACGCGGGAGGAGATCGAGGCGGACGCAGCGAAAAGTCACGCGAACATGATGGAGAAGCTGCACCAGCCTGTGGGATCGCTGAAATCCAAGTAAGAAAATTAGCTGTGCCGCCGGACCGTACGGCCTGGAGGTCGCATGATATCCAAGATGCGCTGTTTAAACAAATGGCGGAAGGCACTTTCACTATTGCTCGTCTTAGCTTCCGTCACAAGGCCAACACTTGCATCTCCGCCGGAGAGCAAGCTCACACCAGCTGTCTGTAAGGCAAACTTAAAGGAATGGACGGAGCAGAAAACTGAATCTCTGACCATCGACCAAATATTCGAGCGTATGAACGCGATGGTCGCGTGTGCGGACGAATCGCACCATCATCGGCACAGTGATAAGAAGACGCTCGCCTATCTGAACGAATTCTATCGAGTGCATACTGAGCTGGCAAACCGCACTCTCGACTTCATCACGAGGCACAATCTGAAGACGCAGTTTAACGACGAGGAAAACGGCGTAGGGAATGGTCAAACGGCGTTAAAGGAAAACTGAAAAACGGCTGCCGGAGAATATGTCATGATTTGCCCCAGATGCAGTACGAGGAACCCCAAGGACTCGGCAAACTGTTTTAATTGTGGTCAAAATATCGCGACCTCGTCAGACCCCTCACCATTAGCAAATGGGACCGGCACTAATGGCTACCGAGATCAGGATGTGGCTCGCGCACATAAAGACCAAGCTACAAAGCTCAAGGATGAGAACTACAGACAGGCTGCACTCGTTGCGCCCATGCACCTGTTTTTCTTTACAGCAGTTGACCGAAATGGAGTGATTCGCTTCTTCGACATCATGCAAGGCAAAGATGAATTCTCTGTCGCTGAAACGGCCACGACCGCTCCGCGATTAGCTCGATGTAGGGAGACAGTCTATGAAGTACCACGCACTGCTCAGGTCCACCACGTACACCGCAATTATGGCTCATATAATCAGGCCAACACACCGAGCGCCTTTCTTGCGATGAATCAATTCGCCAAAGCTTGCGGTTTGACGCAAGTCACGAAAACCGCTGAGACACTCAATCAGCAGGAAGCCCTCCCTACATGGGATGGCATCTTTCAAGGATTGGGCTGTCCCACTCGATCGTTCTCGTTCAAAGGCGTCGCCAGCTTAACCGAGTAGACTTTCTCGGATCGAACTGCGCCGGAGAGTGGGCAAGACCGAATTCCTTCCACTCTCCTTCCAAGGACCCTTTTACGGTAGAGTGTGGCTCAAGAAGAGACACTCTCTTATCGGGGTGGCCAAAAAACCATTGCCGTTGAGAGCATGGAGATGGATGCGAGCGTTGCGCGTTTCTGATTATGACGGTTAGGCTAGTATTGCGAGGGTAACCATCTTGGGCCTGCTTGAGGACGGGCAAAACGTAGGAGATGCGTATGAGGTCGAGCGCTATCTAGGAGAGGGCGCTTTCGCCGAGGTGTATCGCGTCAAGCATCGCTTTCTCGGCCGCCAGGCCATGAAACTATTCAAGGTTCCTGGATTGACCCTACCCGAACTCCAGCAGATGCTCGGCGAAGCGGTTCTGCTTTCAAAGTTAAATCACCCCAATATCATTCGGACATTCAATGCCGACGTTCTGGAGATGAATGGACAGCATTTTGGATTCTTCACAATGGAGTACGTAGCAGGCGGCAGCCTGGATCAATTCTGGCGCTCGTTTGGTCAACGGTTTATTCCCGCTCAAACAGTGGTCGATATTTTGAAGCAGGTGTGCCAGGGGCTCGTAGTTGCCCATTCGCAAGATCCTCCTATCGTTCATCGGGACATCAAGCCGCAGAACATCCTGATTGGCTACGACAAAGAAGGTCTTCGAGCCAAAATCTCAGACTTTGGGCTCGCAAAGCAGGTCAATCCGCTTACGTTGATGGCGAGCGCGCGTGGAACACGGTGCTTCAAGTCTCCCGAGGCGTTCGACGACTTCAACAGCGATTCCTGCTCGGGCGATGTCTGGGCGGTCGGGACCACTATGTACCTGCTGTTAACTGACAAGCTCCCATTCGACTTGCCTGACGATGTTTCAAACGTTACGTCGAAATCGTTTGAGACGCCCCCTGCGCTTCCAAGTCGCCTCAACGTCTTGAGCGATTCTAGGTTGGATCGTATCGCAACACGATGTCTCTCGGTCGATCCTCGACAGCGATATCAAAATGCAATGGAAGTCTTGGCAGATCTCGAAAGATGGACTCCACACCTGTCTACAGAACCGGTGCACGATTCGAAGGGCAAAGATAAACATGAGACCTCCAAAGAGGTTCTCGGTAGCCATTCTCCGGCGAACGAAGAAACTGCGCGTCGTTTGGCACGGCAAGCAATTAAGGTTTCGCAGGAACCGGGTCGGTTACCAGATGCAGCCGATTTGATGGAGGAAGCTCTCAACAAATTCCCGGCGATGCGTGAAGAGTACCAGGGGCGAGTGAAATTGTGGCGCCGCGGAATAGCGATGTAGCGCTATGACATCTCACAGCATTCTCGTCGCCGATCACAACCCACCCATTTCGGATGTGCTCAAGGTCTTTTTGGAGGCGGAAGGCTACGGAGTTACGGTCGTCAATTCTTCTGAACAGGCGCTAAAGCAAGGAACGCCCCTTCGTCCACAACTGCTTCTAATCGACCCCGTTATGCCCGGGATGTCCGGCGTTGAAGTTGCGACCCGCTTGTCGAGAGAGACGAATTGCAAAGTTCTATTCGTAACGGCATTCGCGGATGACGCTGATTTCAAAGAAATGGTTCGGGGGCTTCAGAAGCAAGGTTGTGACGCAGGGATATTGCCTAAGCCATTCGAGAAAGATCAACTCTTAGCAAGTGTTCGCAGAAGAATCGGCCCTCCCGCGCAAGCCAGCGTTGAAGATAGAGGCGCTGAGCAAGCGGTTGGGGCTGCGCAGCGCAGCGCTACACCAGCGGGCGAGAAGCGAGAGCTAACACCTTATGAGCGCCTCCGTGAGGTTGCAACGATCAACCTCTATCAGGCGAACGCGTTTCGAATAGCGGGCCTAAATGTTGATGCTTCGCTTCGTGATGTCTCCAAAGAGGCTGAAAAACTCGAACTCATGTTGAGGCTGGGACGAACCCCTCCACCGGCTGCGATCTTCCCTCTCGACGAAGCGCCAACCATTGAGTCAGTGAGAAATGCTTTGCAGTCACTGAAAGATCCAGAAAGCCGCTTGGTCCAAGAATTCTTTTGGTTCTGGCCCTGCACTGGCGATAGCGCTGGCGATCCCGCTCTGGTCGCTCTGCGCCAAGGGAAATACCAGGCCGCCGTCGACGGTTGGACTAGAACTAAAGGATTGGGGAATGGCATAGCTATTCACAATCTTGCAGTTTTTCACCATTTGGGGGCATTGAATTCGGCTGTTGGACGATCGAAAACGTTGCAACCGACGGCTGCGGAGGAAATCTACCTTTGGACCAGCGCATATCGGTATTGGAAGGCTCTGCTCGATCGAACGGACTTTTGGGAGGATCTGGCAGCAAGAGTTAGGAAAATAAATGATCCTCGCCTGAGGGTTGAAACGGCTCAACGCATCTGGGCAACGCTTCCGAGTGCGATAGTCAAAATCAATGCTCAGATAGCCGTGGCAGCAGCGGAAAGAGGAGAATTCGAAGAAGCCGCGAAACATCGCAAGCTCATGTATACGTCGGCATTCGGAGAGGGCCCGGCGAAAGAAGAGACGCGGCGCGCATTGTCTCATGCGAAAGATGAACTCGAGCGACTCTGCGAGAATGCGGAGAAGGAAGGACGGTCAAATCGGAAAGCCGCAAATCTAGTTACTCGCAAATTGTTTGACGAGAAGTCGAGGCTGTTAAGGGCTTTCAACTACCTGTTAGGTACCGGCGACCCGATGTGCGATGCCGCCCATGATCGCGTTGCGGAAGCCGGCCGCTTCTGCATGGTTGATTATGTAAACGAAACAGAGGATTGGGAGGCTGCACGACTCATCTTTGAAGAGTGCCTAGCGCTGGCTGAAGGGAAAGCGCTTCGCTTGAAATTGGAAGAGGATCTCGAAATTATTGGGCGAAATCTCGTCGGTCAAAGGCAGCCACAATCCTCCCAGCAAGCAGCCGCAGCGCAGCCTTCCACGACCGCACCCGAGACGCGTAGAGCCGCTCCGGCCGCGGCAGCCAAGGCCCGGAACAAGAACAAGTATGTCGCAGCAATCTTTGTTGGCGCCGTTGTTTTATTTGCTGCTGTAAAGGGGTGTGACGATTCGAGTAGTCCCGTTCACCCCGCATCTTCGCAAGGAGTGACACAGACCACGCCCTCGGAGCCCGCATCTCAGCCGACGTCGGGCTACACCGATTACTCCTCCCAACAGAGACCCAGTCCTTCCGCCCGGACTACGACAACTCGGGCCGAACTGAAGGCTGAGATAGAAGCAGACAACAGGACAATCGAATTATTGGAAGGCGAGGTGAAGTCAGCTCGCTCCAGCGTGGACGAGTACGATTCACTCCTCAACATGGACAAGAGCGCACTTGACCAGATGAAGCGTGACAACGATGCCGGGATTGAAGTTGATGAAACGGTGTACGAGGCAACTAGGCGTCGCTACAACGCTAACGTGAATATGTACAACCAGTACCTCACCGACTACAAAGCAAAGGCGGCCAGGTACAACCAGCTTCTCGCAGCAACAAACGCAAAGATAGATCGCTACAACTCCCAAGGAGGAACAAGATGAGCGACGGGAGGAACCGATTTGGGTTTGAAAGTGAGAACTTCGGAAATGAGCCAGATCCTAGCAGGAACGTAAAACCAATGCCGCAAACAATCCAACTTGATGGTTCATTTTTTGTTGATCTTGGTTGTGCTACCTGGAGGCTACATCAGCGAATGTTTGACAAGGAGACGGGCGAGGCGAGAGATGAATTCCGTCAATTGGCGCGGCATGTAGCAACTATTCGAGATCGATTGTTAGAACTCGGACTTCAAATTCAGGATCACACTGGCAAACCATACGATTCTGGTCAATCTTTGGAAGTCCTGGCGTTTCAGCCTACAGATGGGATTCCAGGTGAAACCGTGATCGAAACCGTGAGGCCGACCTTGTACCTGCGCGAACAGCGCATTCTCAAAGGTCAGGTGATTGTGGGCACTCCCTTGGGGAATCAGGAAGGTAGAAAATAACTATGGCGCGGCAGACAATCGATTTCGGAATAGATCTCGGAACGACAAACAGCAGCATTGCTGTGTTGGATAAGAATGGACCTCAGGTCTTTCGAAATAATGAGGGTAATCAAATCACCCCCTCCGCAGTCTACATTGATAAGAAGGGTGCCATCAGAGTTGGAGACGCTGCCAAGGAGCGGATCGTAAGCGAGCCAAATGATGCTGCCTCCGAATTCAAGCTGTGGATGGGAACTGAACAGAAGAAAGTCTTTACGCGGGCCAACCGGCTTTTCTCTCCAGAAGAGCTTTCAGCAGAAGTGCTAAAGAGTCTTAAGCAAGACGTAAAAAAGAACACGGGAGAAGATGTTCAAGCTGCGGTGATTACAGTTCCGGCCGCTTTCGATGCGCCGCAATCGATTGCGACCGAACGCGCAGCGAAGCTCGCCGGAATCCAGTTGAGTCCCCTACTTCAAGAACCCATTGCGGCAGCGCTTGCCTACGGGTTTCAGAGTGACCGCGAAAATGTCTTTTGGCTTGTGTATGACTTCGGCGGCGGGACATTTGACGCTGCCGTTATTCATGTACGCGATGGCCTAATCCAGGTTGTGAATCACGGGGGAGACAACGATCTCGGCGGAAAACTCATTGACTGGGCAATCGTAGACCAAATCTTTGTTCCCAAGATTCTGCGAGAACACCAACTCTCGCATTTCAATAGGAGCAACGAGAAATGGCGAAGCGCATTTGCAAAATTGAAGCATTGGGCGGAAAAGACAAAGATCGCACTCTCAAAGGATCAGAACTTCGATCTGCCCGAGGAATTCGTCTGCATCTCTGACAACGGGACGCCAGTACAACTCGACTGTGCTGTGAGCCGAGCTCAAGTGGAGGCCCTCTTTCATCCTCACTTGGCGAAGACCATCAACATCTGTCGACGCGTGCTAGCGGAAAAGAAGCTGAGCGCAAGAGACATTGAGCGTGTCTTACTTGTAGGCGGCCCGACCTATATGCCGTACCTAAGGCAAGTCCTACCTGATGCAAAAGAGGGGCTGGGCATCCCGCTCGAATTCGGGATAGACCCACTGACAGTGGTCGCTCAGGGAGCGGCGTTGTTCGCGGGCGGGCAAAGACTCACTAAGGCAAAATCAGCCCCGGAACTCGGCAAGTACAGCCTCGAATTAGAATACAAACCTATCGGGGCTGAGACGGAACCATTGGTCGGCGGACGAGTGTTGTCGGCAGAACGCAAGAGCCTCGGGGGATTCTCCTTGAGATTCACGAATTCCGAGGCTCGTCCACCCTGGAACAGCGGCAATATTCCAGTACATGAAGACGGCACGTTTATGGCGACCCTCTGGGCTGAGAGGCAGCAGCAGAACAAATTTGTAATCGAACTCTTCGACTCCACGGGTAGAAAGTGTCTCGTCAATCCTGACCACATGCTCTATACGGTTGGCTTAGTCATTACGGACCCTCCCCTGACGGCTAACATTGGGGTGGCCATGGCAAACAATGAAGTTGATGTCTTTTTCGAAAAGGGAACCCCCCTACCAGCAAAGAGCAAAATGCATTCTCACCGAACGGTGGTTGCGATTCGCCGTGGCAGTACTGATGGCAAAATCAAGATCCCAGTCGTGGAAGGGGATCGCGTCGAGGCCGCTGACTTGAATCTTAGAATTGGCGAATTTACGGTCGATCTTGTCGACCTAAATCGTGACGTGCCGTTGGGCAGCGAAATCGAAATCAAGCTTGAAATTGACTCTTCGCGATTGCTGAAAGGGTCGATTTACGTCCCTCTCCTCGACCGGGAATTTCCTTTGAAGATTGATCTTGTCAGACGCCAACCCAATGTAGATGAGATGCGGGAAGAATTCGAGGCCAACAAGCAAAAGCTACAGAACGCTCAGGCCGATACCGCGCAAATGAACAATGTGAAGGCTCGCCAAATCCTAGCGGAACTCGGAGATGAAAACACCGTTGCGTCCATCGAGACGCTTCTCAAAAGCGGGATCGACGAGCAGGCTGCCCGTAGTTTTGAGAATCAGTTGCTGCATTTCAAGAAGGCGATTCGCAAGCTGGAAGCGGAAGGTCAGGTTCCAAGACTTATTGCTGATGCAAACAATGAGATTCAGTGGGCCCAAGAGGCCGTTGAAGCCAACGGAAGCCAGGAAGAACGCCGTCAGTTCGAAGAGCTCAGGAGAGATGTAGAGAATGCGATAAATGCTGACATGTCAACGCTCGAGAAGCGGACGACGAAACTCTTCCAATTGCGAATCCGAATTCTGATGCGCACCCCAGAATATTGGGTTGGATTCAAGGAATACTTGGCAGAAAGGCGTGAGGCCATGACTGACCAGGCTCAAGCCCAACTGTGGTTCAATCACGCCGACAAAGCAATTAGTGGTAATGACCTCGAAGCCCTGAAGTCTGCCTGCACACAACTGAGATCACTGCTGCCAGTGATGGACGAGTTTCGCGGATATGGTGGCACCACGCTCAGGATACCGAATAGAGGATAGATTTATGGATTTGGGTAAATTGTCTCACCGATTTGAGAAGCTGAGTGTAACTGCTAGGCTTCAAGACACAGCGTATTTCATGCGCACTGATGAGGCGACACGAATCCAACTCGTTCAGGCCGTCCTTGAGCGGCTCAATCCCGGTGTTTATCTCGTCGGAGCAGGTCCACACACCCAAGGCGTCTATTCACTCATGAGCGACGAAATCGTTGTCGGTCGCCTCGCGACCGTGTTGGAAACTCCTCTTGGGCAGGCTATCGACGTTTTTGTGAATGACGCTGCCACCCTCACACCACGCGAGGTGTCACGGCTACATTGCGCGATCTATCGCCGGCAGGGAGTCGTGAGCCACGACTATTGGTTGATAGACCGAGGGAGTACTTGCGGCACCTTTCTGAACGGTCAGAAACTGGAAGCTCCTAAAACACAAGAAGAGGACGAGATTCGAAGAGTGAGCCAATCTTTGTCCGATGGCGACGTTATTTCGCTGGGATCGTCGCTCGTGAACACTTTCATATTCGCAGACCTACGAGGATAGTTCATGTTTTGTACGCGATGTGGCACAAAAAATCCTGAGAATTCGGCAAATTGCTACAACTGCGGGCGGAAGATGGCTACCCCTTCAGACCCTTCGCAGCCAACCAACAGCAAGGGAATTCATTTAGCGGATTCCTGGGATTTCTCCGTCCTGGCTAGCTTGGCTTCAGATGCTCAGCTTGTACGCATTCAGGTCGAGTCTTCGCGGATTACAATGAAGGGAGAGAAAAAAGAAGAATTCGTCATCTCTGCCAGCAAGGGCAAATATGCAGCCAGAGGTAAGACTGTAGAAACAGGGGCCATTGAAGCACTGCTTACGGCGCTAGATGAGCCCAGGGTTAAAGCACCCTCCATTCAGAATTGCGGCGTCGACCCAACCATATTGCTTTCTAACTACGAACCCCAACTACGGGAGTACCTAAGCGGCAGTACAACTGGGTTCCTTCATGATCAATCACCAGAAGCCCTAGAGTTCTATAAGCGCCAGTTCGCAGACTCGTTGCTCGCTCAGGAAGCGTTTACGAAGTCATTTAACTACGAAATGACGGGTAGCTTCAGGGAAATCAATGTCACTGTGACCGTTGATGGAAACCATTTCGATGTTAGCTCTGCCTCACAGCATTTATTTTTCTTACCTTGGAAAGGACCAGACGATGAACGCGGAGGATTCAACTGCCAAATAAGTCGGACACTTGCAGCCATACTTCCGGCGGATTTCTGTAAACGGGAATCACTCGTGCCCACCGACGAATATTTTCGTTGGTCAATAATTGACCACGCTTTGCCCATAATTGAGAAACGGTGGAAATCTAGGTTACCGGAACAGGCGATGAAAAACTGTACTACCCCACAAAATAGACAGCCACGGTGTCCGAACGTCGACTTCATTACGAGGCACAACCTTAAGGCTCAGTTCGACGAGGAGGAGAACGGAGTAGCCAGCGGCCAAAGAGAACTGAAGACGGGATGCAGGAGGATAGTTCATGGTTTGCTTCCAATGTGGAACGAAAAATCCAGAGAATTCTGCCTACTGCTTTAACTGCGGGCAAAAGATTGACATTCATCCAAACTTGTCACGGCCACCATTGAACAGAGGAATCGTCAGAGAAGACAGGGACGCGCCGATGCGAGAGACGAAACCGTGGCCACGTGCCGCAGAGGAAGACGCGCCTACCTCATTGGATCTTCAACCAGCAGTGAATCGAATAAATGCCCAGCGAGGGCCGAAATTGCTTAAGGCGCCTGTCGCACGAGCGTCAAAAGATCGAATTTAGGGGGCTAGTTCGTGTTTTGCACTCGATGCGGTACGAAGAATCCGGAAAGTTCGGTAAACTGCTTCAACTGCGGCCAGAGTATGGTCAAAGTGCCAGATCGGACTCCTCAAACTAAGGCCCGGAGTCTAAGTGCGCCCGATTTAGAGGAGACAAAGCCAATACAGGGGACAATCTGGGAGTTCCGGCGCGGTCTATTCAATACAGCCAAGTGGGGCGGGATTGCTCTGGGCGTGCTCATCGCACTCGGAGCTTTTTATACACTCGGCAACTATCTATACCTCCATCACCAAATGCACGTCTGGACTGTCAAACACGAGGCTGCGGTCAAGGCGTGCATCGCCAGGTTTCCATCCGACGAAATCACAGGCATTGACACTAAAAAGAACTGCGAACAATTCCAGGACTTGAATCCTTCGGAGGAGGCGAGGAAACAGTTCGCCGCGACTAGTGCGTGCATCGCTCGCAATAATACAAAAGATTGGGTGCTCAGCGAAGTGTCCATCTGCAGAAGCGAACCCGATGCTGTACCACCTGCGGTGCTTAAACCCGACCCGACAGCGTACACCTGGGAAGAGGCTAGACACCATTGCTCAGAGCCAGGTATGCAAGACAAGCTTGTCAAGATTGGTTACCGCCAATACTACGCGTGTCCTTATCTACTCGCGTATCGTAACCGCGCGGATGCCAATCCCGGGCCTAAGCCCACTGCTTCAGGCACCGTGTCGACGGCAGACACCAGAATAAGTGTCGATACAGCTAACGCCTACATTCGGGCCGGAAAGGCCGAGACGAAAATTGCGACCGACATCATGGAAAAGTCGGACACCGACAACAACGCAGCCAAAAGTCTGGCTGAACTCAAACAGATAGCGATTGACGAAGGTCCGTTCCTTGACCAGGCCGTTCAGCACCATAAGAAGGCCACCGAGCTTATGAGCGCTGTGCGGGCGTCGTACCCGACAAGCTGCGTGAAGTCAGCCATCAGGTTGACTGAGATGGCAAACGAGGACCTTGCGGTGGAAGTTGAGAAGAAGAACCTTCTCATTGAGTCCGATATCACGACTTCCGCTGGCGTTGCGAGGTATCGTCGGGCCCTAGCGCCGCTCACAGCAAGAGAGCATGCCATCGTCAGTGAGAAGAATACTTACATGGCGTCAGCGGAATACATTAACGCCTGCGGGCCAAATGATTGAGTTCCACCGGTTCGCGCTCACTCGCTGACTTGCGAGGATAGTGAAATGTTCTGCTCTCGATGCGGTACTAAGAATCCGGACAGTTCTGCCAATTGTTATAACTGCGGCCAAAACCTGGCCAAGACTCCCAATCGCACTCTTCAAACTCGATCAGGCACCCTCGCGGAGACTCGCCCGCTTCCAATGCCCAAGGAATTTGGGAAGGTAGACGTGAACGGCTCCATGCTTGTAGCCACCGAAAAGGAAATTTCATTTAATGGTCAGACACTGGCCACTCCTACGATCACCGGTATTCGTTTCGGAATTTATAAGCACTATGTGAATGGCATCCGAACCTCTCAGTCTTATTGCATTTGGCTTTGCGATGAGAAGAACTCAATGCAAATCGAGTGTGCTGCTGGTTTTCTCGTATCGAACGCAAAAATAGAACAACGGTACAAAGATGCGCTCGCGGCACTCTGGCCCGCGGCGGTCGTTCCGATCGTGAGCCAATGTCTCGACGCCTTAGCCGACGGACGCGGCTTCACAATTGGCGATGTAACTTTTGACAAGTCTGGACTTCACCGTCGTGGCGAGATGGGATCAATCGCTAAGGGAGTTGCTGGTCTATGGAGTTCGGTAGCCGGAGGAAAGTCTGTCGAGCAGCGGGAGAAAGACTACAAGTTCCTATCTTGGACCGACTATGGTGGTCACAACAGCTCTTCTGGAAATATTCATATGTTCCGGGACAAGAAATCGTGGGTGAGCTTCTCGCTACGGGACACCTGGAATGCCGTATGCCTAGATCCTTTATTTACCTTCCTATATGAAGACGGAAAGTTGTGGCAGTTCGTCAATCGTTGAATCAGGACGTATTAGGCGCCGGCGCGACCGGGACAAGGACGGGCCGCCTATCGCTTTTTCCCAGCCTTGTGCAAACCCTTTAACAATTCATCGACCGTGATATTTAGTCCGTCCGCTACTTTCATCAAAGTGTCGAGGCGCGGCCACCGTTTTCCGGTTTCAAGGAAACCCATCCCAGTGCGGCTCAGTCCAGCACGATGGGCCAGCTCTTCTTGGCTAATGCCCTTCTGGTCGCGCAGTTCTTTGATTCGGTTTGCCAGGGCGCGCAGCGTCCTATTTGGTTGCATTGTGCCGAGTGTGAAGTTAGCGCCTCGCCCCGTCCACCGACAGTTGTGTGCCACACAATACAAGGCATGCTTGTGCTATGATCGACGTCAGCGGGACGCGCTCGTGCTAGTAACACGGACGCGCCCCTGACCACCGTGCTCGCGTAGACGAGGCATCGATGGCTGAGACGCATTCTACAATACGGTCGGCGTGTCCCGCGGATTCCCATGAGCGAGGACAACGCTGATGCTTCAATTTCCTATTCCGGTTCCACCCGGAGAGATTCCACCACCGACGTGCTTCGAGCAGTTCATTCTTTGTGTGGCTCTGGTCGCAATATCGACCGCTTTGCTTTCTTTTTTCCTGCCGCGCCCGCTCTTCTGCAAGCTGTTCAAGATCGCTTTTCCGTTCATGCCCGAGCGGATTGGAGACGACGATGCCAAAGATTAGCCTCAAGGAACGCAAGAAGCTCGACCTCTTCCACGAACAACGCAAGGCAAAATTGCGAAAGAAGTATCCCGAAATCCACGGCAAGAAGCTCGACTACGTCACGCACAGCTTTGAGGACAACGATGGCGGCGGATGGCTGTACATCAATCTCTATTTCACGGACGGGACGAACTTCTCGATGGACTTCAGCATGAACAATCCCGCCATCGTTCCCCGCTGCATCGAGTATGGCGATATGAGCACGGGAGACTACAAAAATATCCGCACATATTACTACCGGGGAGAAAAGCGATGACCGAGATCGACGACCCCGAAGTCCTGCGCAGGGAAATCCGCACAATGCTCGAAAAAGTCACTGACCGTGGCTCGTTGATCTTCTTCCAATGGCTCGTGCGCCGCGTCTTGGCCAATTATCCGATACCCGGCGACGAAGAACTGCGTGCTTTACACCAAGCCTTCCTCCGCATGCATGCGGCATTTAGGGCGAAAAAGAGACCGACCAAGGAAGACATGGAACTCGTCGCCAAATGGACTGAGGGTGACGCGGAAAGCATGGGAAGGGCGCTGGGCAACGCGGTGAAATTCTTCCGAGAGAAGCGTGGCATGAGCAGATTGCAGCTTGCCAAGAAAGCACGGCTGCCGATCCGAGCCATTCTCGCCATCGAGCGAGGCAGAGTGTTCGATCTGTCACCCGTCATCGATAACCTGACTGTGGGTCTGAGTGTCGAGGCTGGTGAGTTAACGGACAAGCTCTTGGATTTCGAGAAAGACGACAAATCATGAGGCTCGCCCATGGTTTCGAAGTTCTCCGTTGAACAAAGGCTGGCGATCCTGCGTGAGTATGACGCTGGAGGTATCAGCCTTATAGAACTCGGAGCAAAATATGCCGTCAACGAGTCCACATTATCGGGATGGCGTTGGAGACATTTGCCTCCCAGCGAGAGAAAATGCACGGTCTGCGGCGGCATGGTGCCCAGGAAGGCAGTAACGTGGCGGGGAAGCCTGCTCTGCGGGACTTGCAGCCGTGCTAAGAAAACAGCAGCGCACCGCATATACGTCGCTGAGCACAAGGAACAGGTTGATGCCTATCGCCGTGTTCCTAATCCGCTCAAGGAAGCCAAACACAAAGCCGACCTTGCCGAAAAGTGGTTTCGTAATGGGGAAGTCTTGAAGAGAATCTACCAACGCATGGTTGACCGCTTCGGGGATTGGGAGGATGACTACTCCATCGTCAGTGGTGAGGAGCAACTGAGCAATCCATGCTTCATCGTCGTGGACAAAAATGGGAGAAAACGGAAGGAAGTTTTGACCGAGTCCCTTCCTTCGTGGGATTAGCTAGTAGTTGGTAGGTTTCCATTGACGGCAAGGACAATCACCGATTGCTGGGATGCACTGTTCACTTGCCAGATGGTTTCCCTCGCCAGCCTCGGACCACGACCCCAGGAATGACTTGACGCCGCATTCGGAGTTACAGTGTTGGCGGACATAATCTGGCCGAGGAGGCAACGTCACCGTGATTATTGGAGATCGCCTGCGTGAGATGCGCGAAGAGAAAAAGCTTTCGCAGGGGGATATTGAAAAGCGGACAGGCTTGCTGCGATGCTACATTTCTCGGGTTGAAAACGGGCACACCGTTCCAGCCATAGAAACGCTAGAGAAGCTGGCGAGAGCGCTGGAAGCTCCCCTCTACCAACTGTTTTATGATGGCGACGAGCCGCCCGTCCTTCCGAACCTTCCCAAGCGGAAGTCGTCTGACGACATCGCCTGGGGAAGCGCCGGCAAAGATGCACGCTATCTCAACAAGCTTCGCCGCCTCTTGAGTAAAACGGAGGAAGAGGATCGCAAGCTTATTCTATACATGGCCCAGAAAATGGCTAATCGGTAGATTCGCCCTTTGACTGTGCGGAGAGCAGCCGTTCTTTCCGGCTGGGAGTCCGCGACCCACCTTGACTCTTTCTGCGGTAGCTCAATGTATTCCCCGTTCGCACTCGATGTGCCCCTTTTTGCGGCGGTGCTCACGACAATATGGCGCCACGCGAATCAGACTGTTCACATACTGATCCGCCCTCGCCTTGCAAATCAGCGTAGCGAGACCTACGTCGCGCGTTCCGTATCCTCTCAACTTCGGCCGCCAAAAATCTCACCTCAGCGGTGTCGTCGTCTTAACTCCTTTTTCAGCCGCTTTCACTCTCAAGCACCGCGAGTGCAAACAATCCAGCGCCCAGCGGCGCGGCGGTCTTCTGCTTCGCGGGAGCGCCCCTATGAGGTCTTGGTTCCTCCCACTTCGCGGGCACCCTCCAAGAAAGCAGACCTTGGCACTTGGGAGCTGTCTCACACTCGCGCCCTCCGGGTGGTGTGCCTTGAGAGACTCAGGGCATCAAAGGAGATTTTTCGATGTATGACAACACCGTGAGGTTAATTGGATTTTTAGGGAAGGACGCCGAAGTGAAGAGCACGAAGAGCGGAAACGAATACACCGTTCTATCACTCGCCACGCAAGCGTCTTGGAAGGACAAGAAATCGGGCGAGTACGTGAATCGCACCGAATGGCACCGGATGATCGCGTGGGCCAATCTTTCGACGTTCGCCGCTACTCTGAAAAAGGGGACGCACCTGTCCGTGGAAGGCGAGTTGCGCTACCGCGAATTCAACGACAAAAAACACAAGAAGGTCAAGGTTCGTCTCGCGGAGATCCACCTCGGCAAGATCGGCAAGCTCGACCGCGCCGAAAAGCGCGACGCGAATGCAGCACCGCCCGAACTGCCAACCAACGGCGACGAGGCCCCTTTCTAGGGGCCTCGTATCTTGTACACGGATGGGCGACGTAGTGGCCCGGGAATTGGCGACGAGACCTAGCTCAATCATCACTTCGAGCTTGCGCCTGTCGCGTGCGTGTTTGCCCAATGCTCCGGGTCCCTCGATAGGACAAACTAATGCTATCGGGCGCTTGCTGTCTTTCGTTCGATACCGGAAGCACCAGTTTTTTTCGTGTTCGAACAGGTCAGGATTTTGTGCCATTGCCACCTCCACATCGGCATCACGCGGACGCCTATTGAACCATACTACAGTATGGCGTACACAACATCGCTAGTTGGGGCGGGAGGGTGGCTACAAGGCGATTCTGGCTGTTAGGATTGCGGAGGCTGGACCTTGCCCTTAATCACGTCCAGCTTGTACGCGACTATGAGCCAGGGAGGAACGACACTAATATCAAGCGGGCCTTTTGCGCGTAACGCATCGAGTGCTACTAGGCCAGCGAGATAACTTGAGAGAGAGCCTGCTTGATGGGCTTTTTGCATGTCTCTTGCAAGGGTCTCTGTGTTTCGATTAATCGTAATGGTCGTGCGGAGGAGTCCTTTTAGGATCGTTGGCTTTTGCTCCATCTAGGCAACTCCTGTCAGTACTCAAATCTGACGCGCATTTGCCCCTACGTCAAGCCGCGCGTCTAATTGACAATATGTACGCCATACTATAGTGTGCGGTACGTGCATCAGTCTTATGCACGTAGAGATGAAAGACAGATCCAAGAAAGGGAAGGTGAAAGCAGCATGAAATACCCTGAAGTAGCAGGTAAGACCGTGGAGTCCGTGCAGGCAACAGCACCAACCGACGAAGGGGCATTTGTCGATATTCGGTTCACTGACAAGACCAGTCTTTGGATTACGTTCACAACGACGAAGCTCACGATAAAGGACGCAAGTCTCGTTGAGACATCCACGGGGAACTACGAAATAGTCAAGAAATACGATCCGGTGCAGCCATGAAACCGAAACTCGGAAGGGATGGCAAAATGGTTTCTGGGCTTCGTGGAAAAGTTGTGAGCTACGCTCAGGTGGTCTCAGGAGAAGAAGAGGGTACGTACTGTCGCGTCCGGTTTACGGACAAAACAGAACTGGTTTTCAGGCTGGTCCCCAGGATTGTTGTCGAGGAAGTAGATCTTTGCGACTGGAAAACTGACAATATGGTGCAAACGCGCGTCTACATCCAGGGTCCCGAAACCAAAGCGGTAGTAGCTCAAGACAAACTGTTCAACAAAATCCAGGCCCAGTTGGATAAAGAGGCTCGTGCCAAGCAGAGGGGCCGCAAACATGCCAAGTAGGAAAAGGCTGACCTGCACTAGTTATTTCGTAGAGGTTTCCTTCTCGGTTACCGCAGAACCCATGGAGCTGTCCCGTGAGGAGAACAAGAAGTTCAGCCGTCAGTTCACGTCAGAGATTGAGCGGTCGATTAGGTCCGCGATTCTGCAAGCCGCGAACGACAAGATTCGGGAGCACGTCGAAGCCGGGAGACTTGACAAAGGATTTGAGGCGAAGGCGACATCGGAGTGCTAAAGGGAAATGACGCGGGCGAGTGCTGCTGTTCAACAAAGTAAAAGGGTCGGTCTTGCGGATTGCAGCTATTGCTCTGCCTTCTTATCGGAGAAATACGAGAACGAAAGTAGTAAGGCAGCGGCAGCAGCGAATGCTAGAGCAATCCATTCCGCAGCCTCGCTTCCCACCGACCAGGACAATGTTGCTGCGAGACCGCACAGAAACCCACTTGGCCGGCAAACCCAGGCGATCCGCCGAGTACGCGCTTCGACGGCCGAAGCGCGGAATGGATTGTGCTTCGTCCTCCACCACATCGGATACAGAATCCCTATGCTCATGCCCAACGACGCTATTGCCAGCAACATCCACAGAGGAGAAAGTCCAACGGCTATTAAGATCGCTGGCAATGGAAGAAGCGCGAAAACGATCAGGCCCAACCGCGCGTTCAGGCGCCGCCGCTGTCGTTCGTAATTCTGCCAGCTTTCCCCCATCGCCCCCATCGTTCAATCTCCCTTGCTCCCCGTAGGTCGAGCCCCTGACTTGCCTCTTGGCGGCCAAAACAACTATTTCCATGCTGCTATACATATAGTATCATTGATTGCGCTGTACAGCACCTAAGGAGGGAATTCCATGTACGACAATTCCGTTCGATTAATTGGCTTCCTCGGGCAGAACGCCGAGAAGCGCACAGCTCGAAACAATACGCCCTACGTGATCCTCAACCTAGCAACTACTGTTCGATGGCGCGCTAAAGAATCCAAGGAAAACGTTGAACGTACCGAATGGCACCGACTGGTTGCCTGGGGGAACCTGGCGAAGTTTGCAGGCACTCTCAAGCGTGGAAACCATATCTCCGCCGAAGGCGAGCTGCGATACCGGATGATCTCCGATAAAGAGCACCCGGAGCTGGAGCACAGGCTTGCCGAAATTCACCTCGCAAAAATCGGAAAGCTCGACCGTGGTGAACAACTCACTGATGAATTGCCCACCGTTCAGACCGACGATCAGACCGCCTAACAATCCCTCGCTTCAACATCCTTCATCGTTGTAACTCTCCTCTCTCAGAAGGCCAAGACACCCTGCCAACGCTGATGGCAGGGTGTGCCTTCCTAAGTTCAACACCTTCCATTCGGTAAAAAAGCTTCTTACGAATTTCAATTGCTCTTCCCGCCGAAAGACTGCGCTTCGCCGCCCGCTTCTTCTGTCAAGGCTCTGCGCTTCGCTCCGATGAACGCAAACTGCGCGGCCTTGACAGCGCGGACGGTGAAGCGCCCGGGACGGCTAGGAAGAGCATTTGTTTTTCATGCACCGCTCCGCGTTGCCTGGGAAGCAAAAATAAAAACCCTTCAAAGGAGTTCCAAATGCAACCAATTACGAAACACAGTCTCTTTTCTCTAGGTCAAGTCGTTGCAACACCCGGCGCATTGACCGCTCTCCAAAAGGCAGGACAACAGCCGCAGGAGTTCCTCGCCCGGCACCTTCAGGGCGATTGGGGCGACCTGTGTGAAGAAGACCGCCAAGAAAACGCACTCAGCCTCGACCGAGGCTTCCGGCTTCTCAGCCGCTACAACACGTCAGCGGGCGAAGCCCTTTACGTCATCACCGAAGCCGACCGCAGTGTCACCACGATTCTTTTGCCCGAAGAGTATTGAGATTTTCTAGAAATCAGAAAAAAAGGAGAAGAGAAATGAGCACGAAAGAAGCAGCGAAGCCGTTGCAAGAGTGCGTGAAGGAGACAGAAACAATTGAGTTGTATTTCCAGCAAGGTAGTTCAGACAAGGTGTATCACCTCCAATTGGAAAGCGTTGGAGAACAGTGGTCGGTCAACGCGAAATGGGGGCGGCGTGGTTCAGCCTTGCAAGGCGATACGAAGGTGAGCAGCGTCGCTTATGAGGAAGCTAAGCGTGTCTATGACCGAATCATTCGAGAAAAGACAGGCAAGGGTTATCGCATCGCGCAGGCAACGACCAACGGTGATACGCCTATTTCCGTTGGAGTGCCTTCCGTCAAAGAGCATTCCGGTCACGCACCGGAATTACTAACCCCTATCGAGGAACCAGAGGCGTTGCAGTTGGTACAGGATGGGTCTTGGTGGTTCCAGCAGAAGTTCGATGGGCGACGACTGGCCGTGCAAAAAGCGGACGGCCAATATTCGGGAATCAACAAACTCGGCCAGCTTATTCCAATCGACTCTCGGCTAACGAAATGCCTAGAGTCCGTCCAAGCGCAAGCCTTCCTAGTGGACGGTGAAATCACCGATTCACGTTTCCATCTGTGGGACTTGCTCGACATAAACGGAACTGACCTACGGATTCAACCTTACGAAATCCGTTACGCACGTCTTGGCCTCGTGTTCCGAGGCGTGGACGAAGCCCTGCGCGTTTGCGAGACGGCTATGACACCAAAAACAAAACGGGCTTTCGTGAAAGGCATGCACGAAGCTCGCGCCGAAGGGTTCGTTTGCAAGAACCGGAACGCAGCGTATGCGGGAGGACGTGCAGGACAACACTTCAAATGCAAGTTTGTCACGACCTCTTCCTTCATCGTCGGCCCCAAGCCAGCGGCAAAGGCCGCCGATGGACACCGCTCCATCGGTCTCTATCTGTTGGAGGAAAACCGCCAGCGCTTCATGGGCACTGTGGGAGTACCTGAGCGTTACTCGCTTCCACGAGAGGGGCAGATCGTTGAGATTCGATACCTCTACTGCCATCCCGGAGCCGATGGAAAGCTCATCCAGGCAAAGTATTTCGGCAAGATTCGCAACGATGTAGCGATAGGCGACTGCTCGGTGAGTCAGTTGAAACTCAAAGCCGACGAGAGCGACCTGACCGAATTCTGAGCACCTGCGGAACGACCGTAAGCAAGAACCTGCCAAACCGAACACTCACAACAATTCTTTAGCCCGATGAGTTTTGAGATTGATGAAGATTCAAAAAAAAGGAGAAATACGATGAGCACGACAGAAGTAGTGAAGTCCTCGAAAGAGTACATGAACGTTCCGATTGCGGAGTTGATTGAATCAAGTACGAATCCACGCAAGGTTTTTGACCAATCGTTTCTTGAGGAACTGGCAGAGAGCATACGCAACAAGGGCATTCTGTCGCCCCTGCTAGTGCGGCCAGTGAACAACCATCTGGAAATCGTTGCAGGCGCACAACGCTACCGTGCCGCGAAGCTAGCCGGATTGGAAGTAGCTCCCATCCGGCTTAAAGCAATGACCGACTTGGAGGCCCAAGAGACACAGCAAATTGAAAATGTCCAGCGCAAGGACGTGCATCCCTTCGAGGAGGCCCAAGGCTATCGCACGCTTCTTGGGTTCGAGGGAGCTAATTACACCGTTGAAAAACTTGCTGCGCGAATCGGAAAACGTCCGCAAGACGTGGCCGAAAGGCTAAAGCTGTTGGACTTGACCGAAGCAGTAGCAAACGCATTCGTCGCAGGACACATCGGCTTGAGTCATGCGTTGCTCATTGCCAAGCTCGCAGCGGACGTGCAGGAGAAGGCATTGGCGCATTGCTTCGACGGCTACTACGCCGCGAACGATGCCGACCGGAGCCTCGTGCCCGTCAGCCGCTTGCAGGCGTGGATAGCGCAGAACATCTACCTCAGTCTCAAATCCGTTCCGTTCTCGAAGGACGATGAAACTCTTGTGCCGGAAGCGGGAAGTTGCGCCAACTGCCCGAAGCGGACTGGATTCAACGCCTTACTCTTCTCCGAGGTCAGGGAGGATTCGTGCGCCGACGCCGCATGTTTCAATCGCAAACTCGACGCGCACATCGCGCAGCGGGTCACGAAGATGCCCAATCTCGTGACGATTACGCAGAACTACGACGTGACGGGCGATACACCAATTCTCGCTCGCCGCAACTACGTCGAAGTCGTTACGCGGAAACCGAAGAAGGGGAAGGATGCCAGACCAGAACACCGCATCTGTGACCACCTCAAGCCTGCTATTCATGCAGACGGCATGGAAAAAGGGCGTCTCGTCAAAATCTGCGCCAACACAGATTGCAAGGTTCATTTCCCCAACCGACAGAGGGAAGAAGAGCAGCGGCTTCAATTCAAAGCGGAGAAGAAAGCCGCAAACCGGAAAATGAAGCAAACCATTTCTTTCCGGCACCGCCTTATGGCCGACATTCTCAAGCGTGTGAAGCCACAATTTGGAACAGAACAGATGCGGATGGTAGCGTGCTTTGCGTTGCGCACCCTGCCACACGAACTGACGTGCCGGCTTGCAAAGCGGCACGGTCTGCAAAACCCGAAAGACCCCCGCGACTATCAGATGGCCGAAAAGGCCCGGACGCTCTACAAGAAGGCGGATGCTGCTGAATTGGCAGTGCTCATCTTCGAGGCGATGCTTTTGGGCTCTGCCGAGAGGACGACAGAAAGCAAAGATGACGACCCACTGAGCATCGCTGCCTCTCTCTTCAAAATCGACACGAAAGCTCTCAGGGCCAGTGTCGGCAAAGAGGAGCAAGAGAAAGCGCGGAAAAAGGCTAAGAAAACCGCAGGCAGAGAAAAGCCAAAGCCTACGGCGAAACTAGCTCGCAAGTGAGAGAAACGGGGCTGTCCTTCACCGGACAGCCCCGTTATTCACCGGTCTTATGCGCGACCGCCCTTTCGCTCGCGCGTATCAATCTTCCATCGACCAGCGTCACAGGGTAGCGGTCGCCAGTCGGCGTCACCTCCACGGTGGCTTTCAAGGTGGGATCGTATTCGTAGTGCGTCCCATCTGGCAAACTCTCTGTGGGACCACCCTGCAATCCAGTGAGACTTGCAAGAACCTTCGATAGCTGCTGTCGCTCCGCTTCACTCATCTCGTCGTAGGCCGCCATGGATGCCCCCCGTGCAGTCTGACTAGAACCCGCGAGCTTGGCGTTCCCGGTGCCATTGCTGAAACTTGTAGGCGTCCCGCAGCGTCGCTGCCACGCCTACTAAGGAGCGCTGGTCATAGTTCAGCGCTTCGAGCACAGCGCGGAGTTGAGGCTCATAACGCTTGAGCGCGGTTGGTAGGCCGGAAAGCGAATTCAGGTGAGGCAGAAGCAGGGCAACGGCCTCGGTATTGTAAGCCAGGGACATAGGCAATTCATGCAGAAAGCCGATTGAGAAGTCTCCCCAGAAATCGCGACTACACCATCGAGTCGCAGCGATGAGATGGGGGAATGGTTCTAGAGGAAGCCAAGACTTATCAATGGCAACGTTTGGCAAACCTAGCATGATGGGATAACAAGCGCGGCAATAGTCGTGGTCGCGAATTTTTCGCGTCTCCCGCGATCGATGGCACCTGTCACAGCTAATCCAACTGTCGGCACTCTGATGTCGCAATGAACGTCCCCCTACGCTGACCGGTATACCGGAGACGGACACACGCCAAAGACCCGCAATTCCGCAGGAAGTGCGCCGTCGAGATCACAACTCCTCTCACTTACTAGGGAACATCGAAAGGGCAAAACCGGAGAAAAAATCTTTGCCCGGCCTAGAGGTGTATTCCCGTACCATTGACAGGCCTCGCAACTGCATGTCACGATGTTTGTGACTAATTTCGGCGCAGCGGCTGTTCTTACCCGAGGGACCCAGGGACCCAATGGAGAAACCGGACCCGTATGGCGAATGGGTGCTATTTGGGACTAAACAAGGGGCAGGGGAAAAGCCTCTTCCGGTAGACGAGGAATTGTTGGCTGCTGCGCGGGAAGCCTGGCCTCACGTTTTGGCCCACGCACGCCGCGAACTAATCGACAAGGAATCAGGGTCGGACAGGACAGCCTTGGCAGCCGATGTTTGGGAGAGGGTGCTCCGGTCGGTTGCAAAGACCCGCCAACGTAGCAGGGATTATCAGCCGCCAATTTCTGACCTGCAATCCTACCTGATTGGCGCGTTCCATCACCGGTTCAATCGACTACAAAAGAGCGAACACAAGAGACAAGAAACGATTGAATTGGTCGCTTCGACCGTGGATCTTGAGTTGATTGAAGGCGCTCTTGACACGGAATGGGCCGCAGAGCTAGAACGCGCAATCACTCTCAAGCAAATAACGAACCGCATGGATGGATGGACGAAAAAGGTTTGGCAGGCGCGCCAATATGGTTATTCATGGAAGGACATTTCGAGGTGGTTAGGGGTTTCCGAGGAACAAGCACGGAAGAAATTCGAATATAATTTGGAAAAGCTAAGGGAGAGTATTGTCCGATTGTTGAAACGAAAAAATCTGCGACCTGTGGTTTGAAAAGATGCGCTGGCATCTTTTTGACTTTATATTGTTACCCTGCAAGAGGAGAGACGTTTGAACGCAAGAGGATATTCCGTGAGAGACGAACAGCGACTCTTGGACGCACTTGGCCGTGGTCTGCTCAAGGAGTTCCCGAATCCTGACCGCACCGGGTGCCCTGGCTCTGATGTTCTGAAGCGGATCGCCTCTCATGAGATGCCACTCGCCGAAGCCGAGAAGTGGCTCGATCATCTGACTTCCTGCAGCCCTTGCTATCGCGAGTTTTCCGAACTTCAGGCTGGCTACCGGCATCGTCGGATGCAGACCATTCTCGCAATCGCTGCGAGCATTTTAATTGTCGTCGGTGTTGCGGGTTGGGCTTTGTTTTTCAGACAGAAGGGCCCCCCCGTCGTCCAGACTGCTGCGTTGGACTTGAGAAATAGTTCAGTTCCACGGGGTGGTGAGCTGAATCCGGGGTAGCAACCACTGGAGGTCAGTCGCGGGGTGAGGCATCTCAATGTCTATCTCCCGCTTGGGAGCG
>Ga0187819_10000091_pt1 | contig 39514 bp, 31 predicted proteins | sample NC_wetland_sal_i_15_FD_132411 | JGI IMG/M metagenome (GOLD analysis project Ga0187819, IMG submission 132411) | Wetland sediment microbial communities from Neuse River Estuary, North Carolina, USA - SO4_4 | ecosystem: Environmental > Aquatic > Freshwater > Wetlands > Sediment | place: USA... | reverse complement strand
GATGTAATACATAGGTTGCATGAGGAGCCTCCTTGGTGTCTCTGAATCAGCTGGTCGCTGAGTTCAGCTTTTGTACACCATGCGCTCCTCCTCGACCTATACATTCAAACTTATCATCCTCGTTCGAATCGAAATGCCGAGTACAGCCACTTCTATGGGTAGCGCGTTAGACTTTAACTTGCAGTCGCGATCACTGGCCGCCTAGTTGCTACCAACCTTTCCTACACATCCAAATGAAGATAGGTGGGGGCCACAGGATACATTGGAGCACATAATCAACGCTTGACCCCATCCCGGAAAGCGTCGGGCGGGGAAAGCGAGCAGCGTTCGAGAAACAATTTGTCGGAAATAGTACCTTTGTGCCATCGGTTGATGTCTATGAGGGTTGCGGCAGCGACGCCCGCTTTGTCCCCCAAGAATACGACCGCCACGCCGACAACTTTTTCCTGGGAGTGAGCGGCTGCTCGGTACCCGTCGAGAAACGCGTGTTTGGCGAACTCGATTTGACTCCGCCCAAGTGAATCTTTGGGAATCACATGCTTCGGTTGCGCGACAACAAAAAGGGTCGGCTTATCTTTGAGCGGCACCCAGTTACCGTTAAACGATGCGACTTCCTCGCTGGGCTCGATAAAATCCGTGGCTGCAGAGCTACCAATATCGTCCGCTTCGTTCGGTAGCTGCAGTTCAGACATTTTTATCCAGCCCTGGCCGAGATCTTCCAGACGGATGTGAACCCATCCGGATCGGGCTTCCGTCACTTCAAATTCGTCCTGCGGATCGGCGCGGAAAAGAACCTTGGACAATTCGTCTGCTCGCTCGAAGATAGGAGCTTGCTCTGTCTTAACCATGGCCGGATCGGTGAAACGTACTTGTGACTTCCGGTCGGCTTCCAGTTGTGAGATCTGCTCTTGGAGCTTCTTCTCCTCCTGCTGGACGGCTTCGCGTTCGGCTTGCACCTTCGCGATCTCCGTAGCCGGCGTTACTGGGTCGGCGCTCTTGAAATCTCGCTTAGGCGCGATGCGATCAACCGATTTGGCCACCGGCGAATCCACCACTCCGGCGAAGCGGACTGTCGTGCCGGTTGTTCGAGAGGCAGCGGTAGGCACCCTCACGGATGCCGTTGGGGTGGACGGAGGGTCGGAAGGCTGTCGCGGGCTTCCTTTCTCTAAGTAAGCGTTCAAATGATCGAGCAGGTCTCTTTCAAGGCGGCCATTCGAGGGGAGCAGAACGTACACGGACTGCGAAGGAACTGCGTTAGGGCGCCACGCCGTAATCCTTGCGCTGACGCTCACCAGCGTTTGCTCTGGAGCTTGTTCAGTGACCTTGATCCGAAACTGGTACTGCGGATTATCGTAGAGATCGAACGTGCTTGAGTCCGCGTTCACAAATCCGTCCAGCGCGGGGAGAGCGCCAGTGGCGTCGGCCTGCATATCCCGCAAGGCCCGTTCCACTTCAGCCCGGGGATGCCTATAAACCTTCTCCAACGGTGTGGCCTGTTGCGCGTACGCGAATGATCCAATAAGCATTGCCAGCAGAACGCCAGAAAAAAACGCATCTGGACGACCGGCAGTTACCAAGCCTCTCCGGGCTTGATTGCATGGGGCCGCTTGGGAACGTGGAACAGAGCGCAACAACCCGTAGTTCATTGCAACGGCTCCAGGAACACGTAATAAATCCAGCCTACTTCGCCTTTCGGCGCTCGAATACGGTACCAATATCTCGAAGTAGTGAGGATCGTGAGCCTCTCCTCCTTCTCCAGAGTCAGAATCGTCGAGGAATGATTGTAAGGATAGGACTTGAGCGGGACCCCTTCGGAATTGACGCGTCCCTGAGTATTGAACTAGAGCTGCTTGAGTTGTTCCTGGAGCTTCTGCCGCGCAGCTTCTGCATCGCCTAAAAGGCCCTGTTCACGAACCAGCGTGCTTTGAGGTCCGGCGCTGTTTTGCGCTGGGACTGCGGTTTGAACGGGCTGAGTACTAGCCTTTATCAGAGCCGCAGTTTGAACGGGCTGAGTATTAGCCTTTATCGGAGCTGCGGTTTGAACGGGGCGAGCAGTGGTGTTCAACGAAGCCCTGTAAGCGCTCAACTGCGTTCGTATCTCTTCGTATTCCGCAGACTCCACGCTGCCGTCGGAGAAGTAGCGGGCGCGTAGCGACTCTTGGAAGTAAACTGCATCAATGAGAAGACGCATACGCTCTGGAGCTGCCGGTTGTACAACGTAACGAACGATCACCGACCCTGCACCGTTACTGCCAGGGAAATGTTCTGGCGCAATGGCGTTCTTCTTGACCTTATAGAACACCTGCCCCGAAGCTGGAGTATCCGTGAACACCTTCGAAGTAGCGGCGAACTCCGCTCCATCGATCTCATTGCTTTTGTCTTTCCGATAAATCCTAGTCCCGCGAATAATGCTGGCGTTCGCGGCGTTCCTAACAAAGGTAAGAACCACGTCCGCAGGATACTCAAGGTCCACGGAGAAACCGATCGGGGCCTTCATGCGCGGATCATGAAATGTGTCTTGTACGCCTTGAGCGGCAGTGGCCATGGCGAATACGAGAACAAGAGCCAGCATCACCGGGATGCGCCGGATCCAGCGTAAGAACATTACTCTCCGCCTCCTTAAGTCGGCCCGATCGGCTTAAGCTGCCCAGGATGCGCCGTCTCCCACTGCTCGAACACGGCCAACTCTGGCGTCTTTATCGATACTTGCAAGGTCCGCAAGAAGTGAACCAAATCCCATGCCTCGGCGGGTTTAATAACATCACCAAACGATGGCATGGGTGTACCGTCCAATCCGGTCATGAAGATCCGATACAGATCCTGGTTGGTCACGCCGCACTTGAATCGTGAACCTGTCGAAAAATTGTAGGGACGTATCGGGTTATCCTTGCTGTCCGTGAGGGTTGAGGCGGACGGACCATCTCCGTGGCCCTGCGGACCATGGCACTTCCAGCATTCCATCTTCTGGAAAAGTTCCCTGCCGTGCAAAATGCTCTCGATGGTGGCAGGCGTCTCCGGTGGTATCGTAATAGGGGTACCAGGCTTCTCCTGCTTCCACCGGGGTGAGAAGGTCTTAATATACGCCACCAAGTCGGCCCGCTGATTCGCAGGTAGAGGCCTCCACTGGGGCATAAACGTCGTATCAAATCCGCGGGTAATCGCGTCAAACAGATCCTGGTCAGTCGGCAGCGTACCTGTCGGGGTCGACCGGCATTTAAACACGGCAGCGGTGAAATCCCGGGGCTTAGGGTCGATCCACTGAGCCTCCATTCCGTTGCCGTCCCCGGTTAGATTGTGACAGCCGAAACAGTAGCGGCGGAATAGTTCCTTGCCAACGCGGGCGCGGCCTGTCTCGCCGTTGATGTGAGAGCTGTCGTCCTGTGCCAAGACGATCTGCGGAGCTGCCAGGGCCACACCGAAAGTCCACAACATCAAGATTCGCACAACCTTCCGTGAGCTGACCATAGCCACTCCTTTCTAGAACTCAAAGTTGAAGCCGAGGAAGATGCTGCTGGACGTCACGTCCGCATTGTTGAAGCTCGGACCATAAAACCCCGCAAACAGATTGTTGCCGACTCCCCGCGACCGAACGACGGAATACTCCGGGTTAATCGCGAAACCGACTCGCGTGTTCATGAAGGGATACCAGCGAATGCCAAACGTTAGGGCATCGAGGTTCCCCATATTGCCAGGGTTCAGCGGATTGCCTTGCTGCGACATTCGGACTGTTTCATACCGCCCGATCCACGCCAACTGCGGGGTGTACATATAGTCCGCCTCAGAGAAGCCTCCGTTCCAAATCGCAGTCCTGGCACCGACCGGCAACGGGCCGTTAGATGGCAAGTTGTTCGCGAGATAGGCGTCTTCCGTCCCGTGCACGTAGACATTGCTCCAAACCCACTTGGGAGTGAACCAGAGTAGGGATGCGCCACTTGCTGTCCAGCCTTTCGTTCCAGATCCGGTCCCCCCAATGGACGTACCACCCAAAGTCTGGAAATAGGTCGGCCATTGACCGAAATAGGCGAAAGCGCTGGCTTTCATGTAACCGAGGTCGTGACCGACATTCCAGGCTTGCTGGAAATGTCCGTAGAAGTCCACGCTGTTGCCGTAAGGGTTGGCGAACGACCCTGCATCGCTACTCATGACGGAAAACGCATAACGGGTGTAGCTGTTGGCGTTGTGCCCCATCAGTTCAACACCAAGTTGGTTGGGAGTCCCTGGAGGTCGGCTATCATTGTAGGATTGCTGTTCGGCGGGAAGAAATGGTAGACGTAATAAAGACCGCCATAGTTCGAGAAGTTGAGCGAGCGCTTTTCGGAAACCGGAAGGTCCAGCTCGTATTTCCCCATCTTCAAGTTCAGCCATGACGATCCCATGAGGCTGTCGAAGCGAACCCAAGCCGATTCAAAAGTGACGGACCAGGTATTGTTAGGGTTTAGAGCAAAGATAGTAGGTAGAAGGAGGAAAGAGATGTTCTTGTCTAGCGTCCCAGACATCCACCAGGCGAGTTTTCGGCTCAAAACGGGCACAAACGGATCAGAACCAATCAAGACGTGGATTTCGTAAGAGGTTGACACGACAGATATGATCAAGAATTTTCACAACAGATCAGAACCGGCCTATGAATTATGAGTCCGCTGCTCTAACCGCTGAGCTACGGGCCCTTGGCTCGTCACAATGCTACCGCGTCGAGGGGCTTGGCCGCTACAAAGGATACCGGGCTGACAGCCCTGAAGCGGTTGTGCCTACGGTATTTTTAACCCTGGCCCGTGAAGAACCTTCGCTTGTCTTCTTTGGACAGCTCCAGGGTGATTCCCGGCATTAAGCGTGAGAAATCGCGGTTTGTTTGCGCTCCGAGACGCAGGCCAGCGCGGCTTCGATCACGTTGAGGCCCTCGTCGAATTGTTCGTCGGTGACGACCAGCGGGACGAGAATGCGGACCACGTTGTTGAACGTGCCCGCCGTGATGATGATCAGGCCATGTTCGTAACAATGCCGCGCGATCTCCTTCGTTTCGGTATCGGCAGGCTCCCGCGTTCCCGCGTTGCGCACCAATTCGATGGCGCACATGCCGCCTAGGCCGCGAACGTCGCCGACGAGAGGCCATTTCTTCTGCCAGCCACGAGCGCGAGCCTCAAAGTGCTTACCGAGGGCCGTGGAGCGCGCCAGCAGCCCGTCTTTCTCGATGGTTTCGATGGCGGCGAGCGCCGCGACACAAGAAGCCGGATGTCCGCAGAAGGTGCCGCCAAGACCACCTACGCCGGGCGCATCCATGACTTCGGCGCGGCCCGTCACTGCGGCGATGGGCATACCGCCACCCAGTGATTTCGCCATGGTGATCAGATCAGGCTCGATGCCATAGTGTTCGGAGGCAAACCATTTGCCGGTGCGCGCGAAGCCGGACTGCACCTCATCGGCGATGAAGAGGATGCCATGTTTGCGGCAGATGTCTTGGACCAGCTTGAAGTAGTCGCGCGGCGGAACGACGAAGCCGCCTTCGCCGAGGACCGGCTCGGCGATAACTGCAGCAACGGACTCGGGGGCTACCGAGCGCTTAAATGTGTTTTCGAGGTGATGCGCAAATGTCTCGGCGGTGGCGCCGCTTTCGCCGCGGTATGGATACGCGAAGGGAATGCGGTATACATCGCTGGCGAAAGGCTCGAAGCCGGCCTTGTAGGGATGCGTTTTGCTGGTCAGCGACATGGCCATAAGTGTGCGGCCATGAAAAGCATCCTCGAAACAAATCACGGCAGGACGTTTCGTATAGGCGCGAGCGATCTTGATGGAGTTCTCGACAGCCTCGGCACCGGTGTTGAGCACGATGGTTTTTTTGGGAAATTTGCCCGGCGCCAGCGAGTTCAGCTTCTCGGCGACGGCGATGTAGCTTTCGTACGGAGTTACGGCGAAGCAGAGGTGCAGGTGTTTTTCGAGTTGCTCGCGGATAGCCGACACGACGCGCGGGGCGCGGTGGCCGACATTGAGGCAACCGATGCCGCCGGCGAAATCGAGATAGCGGTTGCCGTCAACATCTTCCAGGATGGCGCCCTCCGCGCGCGCTGCGAAAACAGGTGTGGAGTTGGCGGGCCCGCGAGGCACAGCGGCTTCGCGGCGTGCCATGAGCGCGCGCGAACGGGGCCCAGGAATTTCCGTGCGAATTTGAATTGTAGCCATTTTTAGTACCACCCAATTGGAGTTTCGTCGAGATTCACAAACACCTGCTTAGTCTCCAGATATTCTTCCACACCCCACGGACCCAACTCGCGGCCGAAGCCGGACTGCTTGTAGCCGCCCCAGGGAGCTTCGACGTAGGTCGGCTGCATGTGGTTGACCCAGACGATGCCGGCGCGCAGGGACTTTACGACGCGGAAAGCCTTGTAGATGTCACGAGTCCACACGGCGGCAGCAAGCCCGTAAGGCGTGTCGTTGGCGATGCGAATCGCGTCCGCTTCGCCGTCGAACGGAATCACGGACGCGACCGGGCCGAAGATTTCCTCGCGCGCAATTCGCGCGCTGTTTTCGACGTCGTAGAAAATCGTCGGCTCGAGATAGTAGCCTTTCGCGAATTGCTTGGGGCGCCCACCGCCGATAGCGACCTTGGCCTCCTTCTTGCCGATCTCAAGATAGGAGCCGACGCGATCGTACTGTTCCTTGCTGACAAGCGGGCCCATCTTCGTTTGGCGCTCGAGCGGCGGGCCCAGCTTGATGCGCTTGGCCTTTTCCGTCATCGATTCGACAAATTTTGAATAGATTTTCTTCTCCACGAGGATGCGGCTGCCGGCCGAACAGACCTCGCCTTGATTGATGAACACGCCGAAGAGCGCGCCGTCAACGGCGGCTTCCCAATCGGCCTCGGCGAAGAAAATGTTCGGCGACTTGCCGCCGAGCTCGAGCGTGACGCGTTTGAGCGTGTCTGCGGCGCTCTTGACAATGATTTTTCCGACGGCAGCGCTGCCCGTGAAAGCCACTTTGTCGACTCCGGGATGAGCCACCAACGCGGCACCGGTTGTTTCGCCAAAGCCGTTAATGATGTTAATGACGCCCGGCGGCAAGCCTGCTTCTTCAAACCAGTTCGCAAATTCAAGCGCGGTGAGAGGCGTCTGTTCGGCAGGTTTCAAGATGCACGTGCAGCCAGCGGCGAGCGCCGGCGCGAGCTTCCACGCGGCCATCAGCAGCGGATAGTTCCACGGAATGATTTGCGCGGCGACGCCCATCGGTTCGCGCAACGTGAAGCTGAGCGCGTTCGCCGGAACGGGATTCACATGGCCCAGGATTTTCGTGGCCAGACCGCCGTAATACTCGAAGCAGGTTGCGACGTCGGCGATATCATATTCGGCTTCCACGATCGGCTTGCCGGTGTTGCGGCATTCGAGGTCTGCGAGATGCGCGGTATTTTGGCGGATTTTCTCGGCTAGCTTGAAAAGAACGCGGCCGCGATCTTGCGCGGTGGTGTGCCGCCAAGGACCGGAGTCAAAAGCCTCCCGCGCTGCCTTCACTGCTACATCGACGTCGCTGCTACTTGCCGCGGCAACCCGAGCGATAACTTCCTCGGTGGAGGGGTCGTACACGGGAAACGTTTCGCCCGACGCGGCGGCCACCCACTGGCCATTCACGTAATTTCGATACGTTTGAATGTCGGCTTTAGCGCCACTCGACATGACATCCCTCCTAATCCCGTTGCACTCGATCGCTAGCAAGAGCAGGCACGGAAACTCTCAACTGGCCGGCGCCGCTAGTTCGATTTTGCGTGCCGTCTTCCGCCGGCCGTACACAAAAAAGAAAAATGCCGCGAGGCCGATAAAAAGTATCGTGCCTCCGAACATCCACACTTCATAAGACAGGAGCGAAGTAATCTGCTGGGCCGGGAAGAACGCCAGCGCGATTCCAAGGACGGTAGTCACCAATCCGCTGGCCCCCGCAAAAATCAACGTAGGTTTGCTGTAGCGGCCCTTGACGAAGCCTTTGCCGACGGCGATCTTCAGCAGCGCGCCAAACATGTAGAGGAACGGGACAAGCTGCAATACCACTGCCAGCGACAAAAGTTTCTGGAAGGTTTCCTGCACTCCGGCTCCGGTGAACGTGAAGTTCACAATCACCAAGATCATGGACACAATCGCGTGCACCATCAGGGCGGCGTACGGCGTCGCGTATCGCGGATGCACTTTGCCCAGCCACGAAGGCATGTAGGAATCGAGGCCCGCGACGAACGGGATTCGCGCCGAACCCGCGAGCCAGGCCGACCCGATACCAGCGATCGAGAGGCTTAGAAGAAAGGCGAACGGCGCAACGATCCAGCCGGCGCCTACTTTGGCCGCCATATGGCTGACGGCCTGAACGATGCCTTGCAGAACGCTGATGTCTTGTTTGCTGACGGCGATGAGCAGCGTCAGTGTCACCCCAATGTAGAGGAAGCCGGAAAGAATGCCGCCCCAAGCCACTGCTCCGGGAAGGATACGGCCGGGGTTCTCAATTTCGTCGCCCATGATCGACGCGAGTTCGAGACCTACGAGGCCAAAACAAATCACGCCAAATGAATTCAATACGAAGCGCGGGTTCGCGGGAATCTGAAAGTCGGCCGGAGTCACCGTGGTGCCGAACCGGAACCACACAATCGCACCGAGTCCAATCAACACGGCGGCCGCGACGAAGGTCCCGATAGCGCCGAGATTATTGATCCACTTCCCTACGCCGAGTCCAACCACGTTGAGCACCACAAGCAGCGCCAGGAGAATGAGAGAAGCGCTCAAGGTAAACGCCTTGTTGTCCGCCAGCGATTGATGGCCGCTACCGAGAACGAATACCGACACGCCTACGAAATACAGCATGATTGTCGGCACGTACAGCATGTTGTTCGTCCAATAGCACCAGCCGGAAAGAAATCCGTGGAAATCACCGAATACTTCCTTGGCCCACAGATAGACGCCACCTTCACCCGGATATCGGTGAGCCAGCTCGATCACCGCGATGCCTTGCGGCCAGAAAAAAAGCACGAGAGAGATGATCCAGAGCCATATCGTTACGCCGCCATTCGCGGCGATCGACGGCACGACGTTTAGATTGAAAACCGCGACAACGAACAGCAGAACGAGGTCCCACCGCCCGAGCACCCGGCGCAGGTGCGGCGCTTCCTGGGGAGCCGGCACGGCGAGCGAAGCGATACCCTCGTTCGACAACTGTGTTCTCCTTGCCGGCTCGCGTGCCGCCCAGGCGCTTCTGTGGCCACGCGTCTAGTGCCCGACGGAACTCACCGCGGCGGCGCCGCGCTCTTGTTGCGCCTTGGCGAGACCCGGCGCGACCTCTTCAAACACGGCCAAGTGCTTCTGGATGTCCGCCTCAGTGTGCTGGACGGAGATGGTCCATTGCTCGTCCCACCAATACGGCTGCGCGAGAACCCCGCGATTGACCATGCCGAACCAATACTGGCGCCAGAGGTCGACGTCGATCGTCGTCCAGTCGCGATAGTTTCGGATCTCCTTGGGGTAAAGCATCAACGCGCCGTTTACGCCCGCGCTCGCGATATAGGCCTGCAAACCCACTTTGGAGACGATCCTGCGATAACCTTCGGTGAGCTGCTTGCTGAGCTTGTCGACGTGCGCGTAATTCTCTCGTGTAAGCACTTCGCGGAACGTCGCCAAACCCGCGGCCATAGCGACGCGGTTTGTGTTGTACGTGCCGCCGTGAAAAACCTTGTGCTGCGCGATCAGGTCCATCACCGCGCGGCTCGATCCAAACGCGCCCAGCGGCAAGCCGCCCCCAATGGATTTCGCTAGGCAGATCATGTCGGGCTTGACGCCGAAGTATTCGCTGGCGCCGCCCCATGCGAGCTTCGCGCCGGTCTTTACCTCATCGAAGATAAGCAGCGCACCGTTCTTTGTGGCGATGTCCCGCAACCCCTGAAGAAAGCCGGGCTGCGGCATGCACAGACCTACGTTCATCAGAATCGGCTCGAGGATGATCGCGGCGATCTGCCCCGGATTCTCTTTGAAACGCCGCTCGACGCTGCCAAGATTGTTGAAGCTGGCGACAGGCACGTTGGCCAGCGCAGACTTTGGCACGCCACCGCCTCCCGCCACCGAATTGGGTGCATCGGGGTCGCCATATTCCTCGGCCTTGGGTTTGACGCTGACAAGCGCCGTGTCGTGCAGTCCGTGGTAGGCGCCTTCGAACTTCACGATCTTGTCCCGGCCGGTGGCTGCCCGCGCAATGCGGCAGGCATGCATGGTGACTTCGGTTCCGCTGGAGCCAAAGCGCACCATTTCCACGGGATAGCGCTTGCAGATTTCTTCCGCGAGCTCCCATTCCTGGTCGTGCGGCATTCCGAACGTTGTTCCCTCGTGCAGCTTCTGCTCGACGGCCTTCACTACCGCGGGATGGCAGTGCCCGGCCATGAGCGCGCCAAAACACAGGTTGTGATCGATGTATTCGTTGCCGTCGACGTCGTGAATCCGGCTGCCTTTCCCGTCTTTGACGAAGATGGGATAGGGTTCGTAATGGCGATAGTTGCTCGCTACTCCAAGCGGTATTCGTTGCAATGCGCGCTTGTGTGCCTCGGCAGACTTCGGCGTGCGCTTCTCGTATGTAGCGATTTCCTTTTGCAATGCGTCGTGCATTTCGGTACTCCGTGGTGACAGGTCTGTTCCCTGCGGTCAGTATCTTGCTCGATCGAAATTGCTCAGGCGTGCGACGACACAACCCCCACGAGCTGCGCCTCTTGAATTGCGTTTACTCTCCCGGTCCGCGCTAGAAGCGGAATTTCAGCGAGAACTGGACCAGTCGCGGATCGTGAACATGCTGCACCTGGCCGAACGTGCTGCCCGTATTCGACACGTTGCCATCCACGCTGTAGAACTGGGCATGATTCCACACGTTGAAGATGTCGCCGCGAAATTCCATCTCCCATCTTTCACCAAAGTGCGTTTCCTTCATGAAGCTCATGTCCCAGTTATTGATGCCGGGACCGCAGCAGATGGTGCGGGGCGCGTCGCCGATCGTGCCGGGTGCCACGGTCGCATTCGTGAACAGAGCTGGGTCAAACACGAAGCCATTGTTCTTTCGAATGTCTTGTGTATGAAATGGCGCGGTGAGGTTTGGTTCCCCCGGGAATTCGAAAAGGTCGGTGGAGTCCAACTCTTCGACATCGTCGTGAGAAGTGATCCGGATCGGGAAACCGCTCTGGAACGATACGATTCCGGACAGCTCCCAGCCGTCCAGCACCTTGCCCTTGAAACCGTCGTACTTCGGCACCGGCAAGTCCCACACGTAGTTGAAGACGAAGCGATGGCGCGCATCATAGTCCGACAGTCCATACGTTGCGTTGAAGTTGAGCGGGTTGAGTGCGCTCTCAAAGCTCGAAGCATTGTCCATCGTCTTGCTAAATGTGTACGAAGCCTGGAATTGCAGACCCTTGGTAAAGTTCTTCTGGAACAGCACCTGCAACGAATTGTAATTTGAACGGGCTACCGTGTTTTCGGTGAAGATGCCGGAGAACACCGGTGTACCGTCGGACGGACATCCGGCGCCTGTCAGTGGCTGGCACAACGGCGAGGAGTACGGCCGCAGTCCTACCAGTGTGATTCCTCCGCCGGGAGTGGAAACCGTGCCAGCGGGCACAGTCACGCCCCCCGATCCTGCATTGTAAGGCAGCGGAAGGCCACCGGCCGGGATGACCGTTCCATTCGGAATGAAATACGCGCTGTCTTCTCCGAAAGGGCCACAGGTCGTTGAAGTTCCGCCCGGTCCAGTCAGGACGCCTGCGGGATTTGCCGCCGCAATTGTGGCCAAGACGTTGCAAGTGGTTGGATTTCCCGGGTTGATTTCATAGCTCGCCAGGAGGCGGTGCCCTTGCGATCCCACATATCCGATTTGAAGGAGAATATCTCCCGGGAGCTGCCGCTTGATCGTCAAATTGTACTGGTCGGAATACTGCAGCCGTAGATTGGCGGGGAATTGACCAAAGAAAGTCATCGGGCGGAATTGGGCCCAGTTAGTCGGGGTACCCTGTGGCGGACTGAGAATCCCAGTAAAAGGATTCGGCAGTACGCTGCCGCCCTGGGTGACGTACGGAGTTTGCAATAGCGGACTGGTGATGGAGTTGCTCCCGCCAAACGGCGGCTCGGCACTGAACTGCTCGAGCACGAGCTGCTCGATCGGGTTGTAGAAAATGCCGAAGCCCATGCTGACGCTGGTCTTGCCTGGGCCGCCTGCCAATTTGCCGAGCACTCCATCTTTCCAGCTAGGACTCCAGTTAAGTCCCAGCCGCGGCGCAAAACCTTTGTAGTACGTATTGGTCAGCGATTCGGGGACACCTTTGTCCCCTGGAAAGACCAGGCCTACCGGCGTGACACCCGCGCTGTTGCAGTCAGTGACACTCCCCGCCACGTAGAGCGGACTCGTGGTCGGCAGCGTGCAGGGATAGATCGTTGACACCTCACCCGGCCGAAACGTTTGCACCTTCTTACCGATATCCGTGAGCGGTGTGTTCATCTCCCAACGCAGCCCGTAATTCAGCGTCACGTTGGGCTTGATCTTCCAGCTGTCCTGCACGAACAAATACAGCGAAGTGCTGCGCACCAGTTCGTGCTGCGCCGATCCTTGGAAGAAGTTGTTCCCAAGCCCTAGCAAGTAATTGGGATAAGCGTCGGAGTAACCCAGGTCGTTCACTCCCGGTGACGACGTAGACGACTGGAAGGAAATGTCGCCATTGACGTCGAAGTACAGCAACTGGTCGAACTTTTGATAGCGCGCGTCGCCGCCAAACTTCAGGCTGTGGTTGCCGAGAATCTTGCTGTAGTTATCGCTGAACTGGAACGTGTTTCCGATCTGTGGCAACTGGCCATTGAAGTTGTTCCCGATCGTAAACCCTCCGCCCACGTCGATGAACGGTACTCCTTCTTTGGTCGGTCCAAGACCTGAATGAATCCCGTAGTCCGGATTGGTCCCAAGAGGGGTCCCGCCGTCGGTAACGAGCGCCGTGTCGGAGGTCCCCGTAAAGCAAAAGGCCGCCGCTGCTCCACCGCAGGAAGCGGTGATCGCATTGTTTCGCGTCGGCGTGTCAAATTTCAACTGACCTTCGCGAAAGTAGCTGAAGCGAGCCTCATTCACCGCCGTCGAGCCGATCGTCGAAGTGTGCGTCGCATTAACTTGCTGGGTGCGCGTTGCATACACGCCGGGAAAATTACCCGTCGTGGCGCCCGACGCCTGGAATTTCGCAAATGGGTCCAGCGTGTTGTCATCGTCAAAGTAGTAGTAGATTGCCGTCTTCTGATTGTTCGTGAAGGAATGGTCAACCCTGATCTGGAATTGGTCGCCGCGATCCGTCTTGTTGGGCGTAATCTGAACCCCGCCGCTCCCGCCCGCGCCCGGCACGTACTGCAGCAAGCTCACCGCCACCGGATCAAAACACTGCGTTGGAATCTGGAAGTTGGGGAAAATCTTGCTGTAGAGCTGCGGAGCGCCGCCATTGATGACCGAGGTCAGCGCCGCGTTCGCCGTGGCACTGAGATTCGCACCGCAACGATTCTGCAGTATGCCTGCCACCGTCCCGTCGGTCAGCGATCCGGCGAAACCCGGAACACCGTTAGGATCTACCACGCCATTCGCGAGTCCCGCTGCGGAGAAGTCCCCATTGTTGAGTTCTGCCGCGGTCGGAACGCTGATCGGTTGCGAGACTTGTCCTTGAACGATTCGGCGTCCCTCATACGAACCGAAGAAGAACGTCTTATCCTTCTTGATCGGTCCGCCAATCGTTCCGCCAAACTGATTTTGCCGGAACTCCGGCTTCGGCGCCGGGAAAAATGTAAAGGGATGCGCGTTGAGGACGTCGTTGCGGAAGAATTCGTAGAAGCTGCCGTGGATGGCGTTCGTGCCTGACTTGGTGACCACGTTAACGACCGCGCCGGAGTTTCGCCCGTATTCCGCATCGAAGGAGTTGGTGATCACGCGAAACTCTTCGATGCTGTCCGGTGAAGGCTCGATAGCAGGAAGATTTGCAAACAGATCGTTGCCGTCGCCGCCATTCACCGAGTAATTGTTCGCACGGCCACGTCCGCCGTTCACGGTCACCACGCCCGGTTTATCCGATCCATAAAAAGTATCGTTACCGAGCTGCGATTGCACGCCTGGCTGCAACTGCAACAACTGATATACGTCGCGCTGGTTCAGCGGCAACTGCGTCGACGCCCGCTCGTTGACCACCGCACCCAGTTGCGTCGAGCTGGTGTCCACCACCGGTGGGGCGCCCGTCACTTCGACAGTTTCCGCCGTAGCGCCCAGTTGCAGCGCGATGTCCACGCTGATCACTTCGTTCAAATCCAATGCAATACCCTTGCGGACATACTTCTTGAATCCCTGCTGGGTGACGTCGATTTCGTAGCTGCCGACGGGGACTTCGATGAAGAGATATTCGCCGTTGGCGCCCGACTCCACGTCGCGCACCACATTCGTTGCCTCGTTGATCAGTGTCACCTTGGCCGCGGCCACGGCGGCGCCGCTGGGATCGCTCACCGTGCCGCGGATGCGGCCGCCGGTGCTCTGTGCGCCGGCGAACGGTGCAGCAATCAGTATTGTCAGAGCGACAATTGCCAGGGAAAGAATGCGCGAACTGCAGAGCGATACGCTCCGCCAACACGAAACATCTACTTTCATGACCTCACCCCTTAACGCGCAAATCCGATTTGCGTGCCGATTCTTCGAGGTTGCTTGTGCCCCTGTAACCTTACTATAATCCCGCAAACTTAGAGAAAGCCGGGACCTGTGTCAAGCACAAAGAATCTATCAGACGAGGGCGTGGCACGTACACCGCGGCGTATGCTGCGCATCAGTCAAGTCGCCCGCCGCATCGGCATTTCCTCCTCGGCGCTGCGCGCCTGGGAAGTGCTCGGCCTTGTCGCTCCACAGCGTACCGAGAGCCGCTACCGCCTTTACACCGAAGCCGATGTGCGGCTGCTGCAACGCGCCCTCTTTCTTCGCCGCGCCCGCGGCCTGAATCCGGCGGCCATCGTGCACGTCTTGAAGCGTCAGGGCCTCGTGTCCGCGCCCTCGGAAACCGCGCTGCTGCCCGGACAGCGTTTTCGCCGCTTGCGCACGCGGCGCGGCCTCTCGCTTGCCCAAGTGGCGCGGGCCACGGGCGTTTCCGTCGGTTTTCTCAGCGCACTCGAGCGCGGCCAGATGCGTTCGTCGGTGGCCACTCTGCGGCGCATTGCGCGTTTCTACCGCACCAATATCCTTTCTCTTTTTGAGGCCGCGGGAGAGAATCCCCGCCTCGTGCGTCCCCGACAAAGGAAGATTCTCGAGACCTCCGCCGGCGTGCGCATGGAGTTGCTCGCCTGGGGACACACCGCCATGGAACCCCACCTCTTTCGCGTGAAGCCGAATGGCGGAAGCGGCGAATGCTACGCGCACGAAGGAGAAGAATTCCTGCATATCCTGCGCGGCGAATTCGAGATTTGGCTCAGCAACAAGGAGCACTATCGGCTGAAGACCGGCGATTCTTTGTACTTCGACAGCTCGACCCCGCATCGCTGGAGAAATCCCGGGCGAACGGAAGCATGGCTGCTGTGGGTGAACACACCGCCGACATTTTGATGGCCAAGTAGACGCAGGGGGAAGAATGAAACGTCGCACTTTACTCTTGGGAATCCTCGCGCTAGCGATGACGTGCGGCGCGTGTGGACAAAAACAAGAATCCTTGAGCTTGCTGGTCTGGGAAGGCTACGCTGATCCCTCCTTCGTACACGCGTTCGAAGACGCCCATCATTGCAAAGTCGTTGCGTCGTACATGGGGTCCAGCGACGAGCTCGTCGCGAAACTCCGCGGTGGCAGCGCCGCAAACTACGATGTGATTTCACCCTCCAGCGACGTCGCTACGTCCATTGTCCGCGCCGGGCTGGCCGCGCCTCTCGATCTATCGAAAATCCCTTCCTACAGCCAGCTCTCGGCTAAGCTGCGCGATTCTCCGCTGGTCAAAGCCAACGGCCAGACCTATGGTGTGCCATTCGTGTGGGGACCCAATCCGCTGCTCTACGACACCACTGCATTCTCTCAGCCACCCGATTCTTGGAGCGTCTTTTGGGATCCCAAGTACAAAGGAAAAATCTCTCTTTGGGACGAGCTCTCGAGTGTTTACATGGCCGCGCAAGTCCTTGGCTACGACAAGCCTGACCCGAGCCAACTTTACAACCTCAGCGACGAACAACTCGAAGCTGTAAAAAAGAAACTGATCGAGCTCAAGCCCAACATCCGCAAGTATTGGTCAACCGGCGGCGAGCTCACCAATCTCTTTCAAAATCACGAAATCATTGCCGCTATGGGCTGGCCGCTGATGACCAACCAGCTCCGCAAACTCAACTATCCGATCGGTGAAACGATTCCCAAAGAAAACACCACCGGCTGGATCGATCATCTGATGATCACCGCAGCCAGCGCCCACAAAGAACTCGCGCAAGCATTTCTGGAGTATATGGTCGAGGCGCAAACGCAGAAGCTCGTCACCGACGTGACTCACTACACGCCCGCGAATCCTGGCACCGCGCAGTTCCTCATGCCGGACGAGAAAAAAAGTCTGCACCTCGACGTTCCTGACGGCTACATGAAACGCATCTATTTCTGGCAAGACGTGCCACGCCGCCCGAAATACACCGAGATCTGGAACGAGGTCAAAAACGCGCAGTGACCTCCCCTGTTTCCATCTCGCCGCAGAATCTCGGCGTCTCTGGAAAGACGTTGTTGGAAGTGCGCGCCGTCGCCAAGCGTTTCGGCGCCCGCGAGGTCCTGAGGAGTCTCTCTCTCGATATCGCTCTCGGCGAATTTCTCACCTTGCTCGGCGAGAGCGGTTCCGGCAAGACCACCCTGCTGCGCTTGATCGCCGGCTTCGAGCAACCTTCGTCCGGCGAAATCTGGATGAGCGGCGAGCGCCTCGACACCTTGCCGGCATATAAGCGCCGCGTCAACACCGTCTTCCAGCACTACGCGCTTTTTCCTCACCTCAGCGTTCGCGAAAACGTCGCCTATGGCCTCCGCGTAAAGAACACGCCAAAGCACGAAATCGGCGATCGCGTCGACGAATCGCTGCGCATGGTCAAAATGAACGAGTTCGCCGATGCTTGGCCCGCGAAGCTGAGCGGCGGCCAGCAACAGCGCGTCGCACTAGCGCGCGCTCTCATCAACCGCCCGCAGTTGTTGTTGTTGGATGAGCCGCTCTCCGCGCTCGACGCCAACTTGCGCAAACAGATGCAAAGTGAGCTGAAGGCCCTCCAGCGCGAAATCGGAATCACCTTCCTCTTCGTCACCCACGACCAGGAAGAGGCCATGGCGCTTTCCGACCGCATCGCTCTGCTCCGCAACGGCGCACTCGAGCAAATCGCCGCGCCACGCGAGATCTATGCGCATCCCGCTACGGCGTACACCGCGCAGTTCATAGGACAGACGAATCTGTTGCGCGGAGACGTGCGCGGCGGAGTCGCCACCTGCGGCACGCTCTGTTGGCAGACCTCCGCAGCCGATGGCCCCGCGCTCTACTCGCTTCGCCCAGAAGCCATTCGCCTCGCCTCCGACGCAGCGTCTTCCGCCAATACCGTGCGTTTCCGTGGCGCCATTCGCCAGCAGATCTACGGCGGCCCCAGCGAAATCCTCGAAATCGATTGTGCCGGCACGCCAATGCTGCGCGCCCGTATCCCCGCGCGCGGACAGCTCAGCGGCGAACACGATTTCGCCTTTTCCCCCGCAGACGCAATTCGCGTAAAGGAGTAGCGGCAGTCTCGAAGGATCTGGAAGGGAGCGTCCGTTCACGGATCACGAGTCACGAGCCACGGCCCCCATGTACTCGCGCGCCTACAAAACGATCGTCGCCGCACCACCCTTGCTCTGGGTAGGTCTCTTCCTGTTGCTTCCGTACGCCCTGATGTTCGCCCACAGCTTCTGGATGGTCCGCGACGGTTTTCTCGTCCACCAGTGGAACCTCCAGAACTACCACAAGCTGGTTTCCAATCCTCTATACGCCGAAGTCCTTTTTCGCACCATGCGCATCGCGGCCTCGGTGACTCTGTGTTCCGTGCTCCTCGGCTACCCGCTCGCCTATTTCGTCTCCTTCCACACGGGTGCCCGCAAGGAGCTTCTCTACCAACTTGTGATCGTTCCCCTATGGGTCAGCTATCTCGTGCGCGGCTACGCGTGGAAAACCATCCTCGGCAGCGAGGGCGTGCTCAACGGTTTCCTGCAATATCTGCACCTCACGCGCGAGCCCGTCAGCTTCTTCCTCTACAGCCCTTTCGCCGTCGTGCTGATGCTTACGCACATCTACACTCCGTTCGTCTTCCTCCCAATTTATGCGGCGCTGGAGCACATCCCCCGGCCGCTCGTGGAAGCCTCCCAAGATCTCGGCGCCAACCAGCGCGCGACTTTCGTCAAGGTAATCCTCCCTTTATCAATGCCAGGCCTGGTCGCCGGCGCTACCTTCGCCTTCGTCTTGTCCCTCGGCGACTTCCTCGCGCCCCTGCTGGTCGGCGGCCCTTCCGGCACGATGATCGCAAACATCGTACAAACCCTGTTCGGCGCGGCCTATGAATGGCCTCTGGGCGCCGCTGTGTCCGTTTGCATCTTACTGATCACGGTGTCGCTCCTATCTCTCACCGAGCGTCTCGAAAAGCGATGGTCCTTCAAATGAGCAGCGCCAGCCCAACGCGCCGCGCCCCCGTCCTGACGGTTTATGCCGCCTTGGTCTTCGCCTTCGTCTACCTGCCCATCGTCGTGCTCATCGCCTATTCCTTCAATCGTGACGGCGTCGGCGGTTTTCCCCCGCGGCATCTCACGCTCGATTGGTATCGCCAATTACTCGCTGACGGCGCCATCTGGGACGCCGTCGAGAATAGCCTTCTCGTTGCCGCTGGCAGCGTGGCGCTTTCACTCACGCTCGGCCTGCTCGCCGCTCTCGCTCTGGACCGCGCCGCCTTTCCCGGCAAGGCCTTGTTCCGCCGCCTCGTCCTGCTGCCGCTAATTCTCCCCGGCATCATCACCGGACTGTCGCTACTCATGTTTGCCGTCTTCGTGGGCATGCCGCTCAGTTTGTTCACGGTATTCCTTGGCCACGGTACGGCTCTGATTTCCGTGGCTACCACCGAGCTTTTCGCCGGCCTCCAAAAAATGGACCGCGCCCAGGAGGAAGCCTCCCTCGACCTCGGCGCAACCCCCTGGCAAACGTTCTGGCGCGTGACGCTGCCGAATCTCAAACTCTCCCTGATTGCTGCGGGACTCCTCATCTTCACGCTGTCGATGGATGAGATTGCCGTCACCTTTTTCCTGATCGGTCGCGACAACACTCTCCCGCTCGAAATCTGGGGCCGTCTGCGCCGCGGCATCACTCCGGAGATCAACGCTGTCTCCACGCTGATCTTCGCCGTTTCCGTAGCGCTGATCATCATTTGGTACCGCGTCCGCACCCGTGGCCTCGGCGCCGGAGCCCAAGATCTTCTCGAACGGCCATAGGAGGCCCGATGTCGCAATCCCGCCGTGACTTCATCAAATTCGTCGTCGCCGGCTCCGTCGCCGCGGGCTGTCCCATCGACTCGACCCTCATCGCCGCGCCCCACCTACCGGACCGTGCCCCCCTCGTTCAAGGCGAACACTTCGAAGTCTGCCACCAAGTCCGCGATGGCCATCAGTTCGATCGCCCAGACGCCACCCGCAAAGCCGATATCGTCATCGTCGGTGGCGGCGTCGCAGGCCTGTCCGCCGCTTATTTCCTCCGCGGCAAAGATTTTCTCCTTCTCGAAAAAGAAGACCACTTCGGCGGCAATGCCTATCAGGAGGAATACGGCGGCCAGCCCTTCTGCACCGGCTCCGCCTATGCCTACAAAGACGACGAAGGCGACCAGCTCGCCAAAGAAATCGGCCTGCAGCTTCTTCCCGTCAACAATCCCGACGCCACCATCGTCAACAACACCTTCGTCCCAGACACCTGGAACGCCGGCATCGACCATTTGCCTTACCCGAAAGCCGTGCGCGACGCCTTCCGGAAATTCCGCGATGCCACCCTAAAAATAAATTTTCGCGAACGCATGCGCGAGCTGGACTCCGAACCTTTCACGAATTACACCGCCGGCTTCGCTCAGGAAATCGAGCAGTGGTGGGACGCCTTCGGTGCATCCAGTTGGGGAGCCGTCACCGCCGATACCTCCGCCCTTGTTGGCGTCGCCGAGGTCCAGGACACAGGTGTTCCCGATAGCCGCGTAATTCTTCCCGGCGGCCTGGGCTGCATCACCCACAAGCTCGTCGAGGTCTTGCAACCTCAATACAAAGACCGCATGCTCGGCAACGCTACCGTCGTCGCCATCGTGCAAGACTCCGGCTCGGTCCGCGTCACTTATTTCCACGAAGGAAAGCTCGCCACCGTCGCCGCAAAGGCCGCACTGCTGTGCATCCCAAAATTTATTACCGCCCGGCTGTTGCTCGGCCTGCCGTCGGAGCAAAAGGCCGCCATCTCTCGCATGCGCTACGCTCCCTATCCTGTCGTCAACATGATCTTCGATAAGCCCGTTTACAATCGCGGCTACGACACCTATTGTCCCCGCCGCTCCTTCACCGACTTCGTCGTCGCCGACTGGACCGTCCGCAACACCCCCGGCTACAAGCAAAAAAACAACATCCTCTCCTTTTACACCCCGCTCCGCGAAAACCAGCGCTATACGCTCCTCGACGAAGACTCCTGCAAATCCCTAGCCGCCCGCGTCCTCGTCGACTTCCAGAAATCACTCCCCGAATTCAACGTCGACCCCGTCGAAGTCCGCATCTACCGCCGCGGCCATCCGATGTTCATGCCCATGCCCGGCCACTACACGAAAAATCGCCTCGTCGCCGCCCATCCCATGGAGCGCATCTTCTTCGGCAACGCCGATTCCGGCGGCCCCGAGTCCCTCACCAGCGAAGCCGTACGCTTGTCTCGTGTGGCCGCAGAATGGGCGGACTTGGTCCTCGCCGGAAAGCCAGGCGCAAAAGAATTAGCGGAGAAAGCCCTCGCCCCCACCGCCGATTGAGGCCGGCCGGACAGACAATGCGCCTGGAAGTAGTACTAGAACTCCCTCGTTCAATTTACGTAGCGCCCTACCCAACTCTCCTCCGAGGCCCTGGGCTCAAATGGCTCATTTCCTCCATAATCGGTATCCATCTCTGGGCGGAGGGAACCATGGCCGGTGGCCTGGACGATTTTCAGAAATTTCGCTCCGAGCTGAACGAGGAAATCCTCGCCTGCGGCCACCTGGGCGTGAAACGCTTCTTCGCCCTCGACCATCAGGCTTACGAACCCGGCCCGCTCGGTACCAAGACGAAAGAGCTATTGGGACTAGTCGCCTCTACGGTGTTACGCTGTGACGACTGCATAACGTATCATCTGGTTCGCTGCGGTGAGGAGGGCTGGAACCGCGACGAAGTGATCGAAGCCCTGAACGTCGCCATGATTGTCGGCGGCTCCATCACCATTCCGCACGTGCGCCGCGCCTTTGCCCGCATGCGCGAAATCGACGGCTTGGCGCCCTGAGTTTGCAACTTGGAAATATACGTGCAGCTGTAGCAGCCGCCTTCTGTTTACCCTGATCCTCGAAGGGAGGCGAGCGCTTTTCGTGACATTAAGGATTATTAAGGATAACGATCGAGCATGGAAACCACAGCAAGTCACCCAGCTTCGCAAACAGAAAGCCTCGGCATCCGGCTACGCAACATCGCCATCGGCGCGCTCTTTGCCCTCGTACTTCTCGTGCCCAAGCTGTTGCGCATCCGGCGTGACCCGCGTTCCTGGACCGCGTTTCGCATTCTGCTGGGCATCGCCGGCGCCGCCCTGGTCGTCTTGCCGCTTGCGTTTTGGAACAGTTGGCTCGCCGCGATTGCCGGCCTGGCCATGTTTCTCACCGCCGCCCTTCTGCCTTCCGCGAAGCCCGATACTCAAATCGACGAAAAGGCCAAAGAACTCGGTGTGCTGGTGGTCGTGAATGGCGGCAAATACAATCCGGGAACGGGTCCCGCCTCTTCCGTGCAGCTTTTTGTCGGCGCCGACAACATTTGGGCGCTCAATTCGCACCTCCACCCGCTTCTGGTTATTCCCACGTCAGGGATTTCGTCGGTGCATGCGGAGGAAACTACCAATGGGTGGGTCGTGCGAGTGCGCTGTACGGATCGCATCGGCGAATTTTTTTACACCGGGATTTTTGCCGAGCACCTCGCGCGCGTTGCCGAAAGCACCATTCGCAGCGTGATGCCTTCCGCTCTGCCGATTTTCCCGCGAAGCCGCGCGGCCGGCGCGTAGCCTTTTTCTTCGAAACTTTTCCCGATTAAAAACTCCCGATGCCTGCGAACTGTGTCAGAATATTGCTATGGCCCGAGGTTGGGAAAGCAAAGACGTAGAGGCACAGGTCGTCGACTCCAGCGAAGCCAAGAAATTCTCGTCCGGGCACGAGCAGAAAACCCCCGAGCAACAGCTTCGAGAGCAAGCCGTCAAAGATCTCCAATTGTCCCGGATCCGCATCTCCCATGACCTGGCCTCCGCGACCAACGCCAATCACCGCAAATCCCTCGAAGCCGCCCTCGCCCACCTCGACAAAAAAATCTCCGAACTAAGCTAACACTTCCTGCCATCCCTCCTTTTCTTCTCTGTGATCTCTGTGCTCTCCGTGTCCTCTGTGTTAATCCTTTGCCGTTTCTTTCAACTTTTGACTGTCGACTGTCAACTTTTTCTTCTCTGTCAACTATCTGATGTAATCCCCCGCTACCCCCCAAAAATCATTCACGTAGTAATGCGACAGCACATTCCCGAACAAATAGCAGATCCCCTGGCACGGCGGAATATCTCCGTACTTCTTCTTCCCCGCCGCAAAGATCTTCTTCAGCGATCCATCCCGCAAGAGATTCCCCGCCACCTTTCGCAGCGGCTCGCACGGATAAAACACATCCCCATTTGGATACACCCGCGGGAACATCGTCGGGTAACACTGGAAATCCTGAAACCTCAGCAGCGTCTCGATGGTCCGCGGCGTCCCGTTGATCGCCTGCTTCCCGGCGCGCCGCCTCGCGATGATCGTATCCACCAGCGCCTGATACTTCGGATTCTTCAGCAACGCCAGATTCGGCATCTTTTCCATCTGCGCCGATTGCGCCGCGAAAACAAATCCTTGCTCCCCGCACCAGTCCAGCAGCCGCTCGACCTCCGCGATATTCCACTCCTCGATCACCGTGCTGATCGTGATCCGCCGCGGATTGCCCAGCCGCTCTTTCGCCAACGCTAGATTCTCCATCACTTTCGGCAGCGCCGCCGGTTTGGATAGCGGGTTCGTGGGATCGGCGCGCAGCGCGTCCAGGCTCACCACCAGCCCGGTCACCCCGCGAAGAATACCCGGCTTGCGATCCAGCAGCGTGCCATTCGTGATCAGCAGCAGCGACCTGAATTTGCATCCAAACCGTGCCGCCATCACTATTTCTTCGATATCCGCCCGCAGCGTCGGCTCACCGCCCGTAATCACAATCGAGTCCGTCTCTGTCCGTATTCGCTTCAGCAATTGCAGCGTTCCCGCTGTCGGCAGCTCCTCGCTGAAAACGTCCGGCTCCTTCTGCGAGCAATAACTGCAAGCCAGATTGCATTTGTGCGTCACATAAAAGGTCACCGCATAAGTCGCGACCACGTTCGTCCCCAACACATGCCGCCGCCACCCATTCCGAAAATAAAGCTGAAAATTCTTCGCCACAAACGGCGCCTGCCGCACTAACCCCCGCAGCAATTCCCGCTTCGACGGCCGCCGCTTATCCAGCGCACTCACCGGCACGAAATTAGCCTTCGTTTCCGCCATCGCACCCACCTGATCCAGCCTACACGCCACGCCATGCGATGCCAAGGAAGGTAGGGGCGCAGCCCGCCGCAGGCCAGCTGCGCCCCGGCTTGGCAACTAACCCAGCGTCTTGAGTCTTTGTGGCGGCCGCGGCCTGCTCCGGCACGGTCGGAGACCGTCGCGGGCGCTTTTAGTCTGATGGTGAAATAGAGGAAATATCGTCGCACTGCGAAGGAAAAATTGTTTTGGAGGAGGCAAACCCTCTCGCTCTGCCCCGAACTACCTAATCGGTAAACACCACACCCACCGCTCGATTTCCCTTCTCCACTCCTGCGTCGATCCGCACCACGTACCCTCGCAAGTGCATGTGCTGCAAGCCATTCGCTCCAGGCGCCTCCATGGTCACCTGCAGCTCCGATTGCAACCGCGGACTATGTCGCAACACCATCATCGCCCCCTGCAGCGACAGATCGCTCACCACCGTTTCTTCTTCGAACGCGTGGCCGCCCTCGGTTACGCCCGAGACCCGTGCGCGGAACTGCGCCTCGCGCCGCAAAGCGGTCCGCGTCCCCGGCATGTGCGCGTCCACGCGCCCTCCCGGTGCACCCAGCGTGATCACCATGCCCTCGCTCGCTGCAAACACGGAATCAAATTCTTCACGCGCCTGCCGCAGGATCGTATCCACCATGCGGTCGGTCGAATCGGGATCGTGATGGAACAATACCAGCGTCTTTGCATTGATCTCCCGCGCAAGGCGCGCACCCTCCAGCCACGTGGAATGGCCCCACCCGCGACGCGTGCTCGCCAGTTGCTCCGGCGTATACTGCGCGTCGTTGATGAAGATATCCGCGCCCTCGGCCAGTTCCCGCAGGCTCTGATCCATCTCCGCATCCCCAGGTTCGTTGTCGGTCGCATACGTCACGATTCCCGCGGGCGTCTCGATGCGAAAGCCCAGGCACCCTTGCGGATGATTCAGCGAACGCGCGGTAATCTTGTTTTCCCCGATCGTGAACGAATCCCCGCCCGCCACTTCCTGAAATTTCCGCTTCGCATTCATGGCGGACATATCCACCGGAAAATACGGCAGCGCCATTTGCGTTTCAAAAACCTGCTTCAAGCTGTCGCGCCCCAAAAACTTGGACCGGAAGCTATAGAAGTGAAACTCATTGTTCTCCGCATATAGCGGCGCAAAAAAAGGAATGCCTTGAATGTGGTCCCAGTGGTAGTGCGTGACAAAAATATGCGTTTCCGGCAGGCGCGCCGCGTCCGGCATCGCCCAGCGGCTCCCCAGCATCCGCAGTCCCGTCCCGCAATCCAGAATGAGTTGCGTGCCGTCCGGCGCAATCAACTCCAGACAAGGCGTGTTTCCCCCATAGCGCCACGTCGCCGGGTCCACCGTCGGCGTCGATCCTCGTACACCCCAGAAACTCAACTTAGCAGAGGGAGCAGTCATCGTTCAGCACTTCACCGTTGTGCCTGTGACATTTCTACTAGAATACCGCCGACATGCCAATATAGGTGATGGGAAGCCTCGGTTGATGTTGGCAGCCGACAGCCGGACCGTCAATGAAATCACCGCGGGAACGTGTCAAACTGCCCACTAAGCACCTACGTAGGCGCGGGTATGTAGGCGCCGGGCTTCAGTTTACCCTGAATCCCGAAGGGCCCGGCGCTCGCGCAGTTCCTTAGCCTTTGTCGGTCGTGGCTTTAGGCACGACATACGTTCGATGCTTTCGGTGGGCTTCAGCCCCTGAAGCCATGCTTCTTGCGTTGTCGCGCACACCGCAGAATGCTGCGCCCCGCATTACGAGCGCGTAGAATAGTGTCGGGAATGCAACCACACTCGCACGAACGCGAGCATCAGCACAACCGTCGCAATGACGGCGCTGACTCTGCTCTCGACCGCGAGCACAACCACGCACACAGCCATCATCACGGCCACGCACACCCCACATTGCGGCCCTCCGTCCTCGGCTGGGCCATGGCCGCAACGCTCGCTCTCGTCGCCGCGGAGGTCGTCGGCGGCATCCTCGGCCACTCCGTCGCGCTCCTCAACGATGCCGTCCACAATCTTTCCGACGTCCCCGCGCTAGGCATCTCTTGGCTCGCCATGCGCTGGGCCGAGCGTCCCGCCGATTCCGAGAAGACCTACGGCTATCATCGCGCCGGAATCCTCGCTGCCTTCGCCAACGCTCTCGTTTTGGTGCTGCTCGCCGTATGGCTCGGCTACGAATCGATCGAGCGCTTCCGCTCCCCCGTCGACGTCGTCGAAAGCTGGATGATCTGGACTTCGCTCGCCGCGCTCGCGGTCAACGGCGGCATCACCTTGGCGCTGGTACGCGGCCGCGGCGATCTCAATTTGCGCAGCATCCTGGTCCACAATTTCGGCGATGCCCTCTCGAATATCGCCATCATCGTCGGCGCCATCGTGATTGGCGCCACTGGGGCGCGCTGGATCGATCCTCTTCTCGGCCTGGCGATCGGCCTGCTCGTTTTGTGGTCCAGCATCGGCATCCTCCGCGAATCCGCGCACGTCTTGCTGGAAGGCCGCCCGCGCGAAATGCGCGTCGAGGAAGTGGCTCGCGCCATCCTTACCATTCAAGGCGTGAACGAAGTTCACGACGTGCACATCTGGTCGCTCGGCGGCGGCCACAATGCCCTGAGCCTGCATGCGCGCATCCCGGACATGCACTTGGATGAATGCGAACGCATCCTCGCCGCAATCCAGGAAAAAGCCGCCAAAGATTTCAGCATCGGCCACACTACCGTTCAATTTGAAAGGGCGGGATTGCCGGCGCAATCGGGCTACGTCATGCCCGAGCCCGCGAAGAAATAAACGAGAAGAAATAAACGGAAGAAACAACCTCAGGCGGGAAGGTGGAAGTTTACGCCGCGCTGTTCGTTGAACTGTTGCGTGGCGTCCATGTCCAGCGCGTCTTGCGTAACGCTTCGGCGCAATCCATCGCGTGTCACGTACCGCAGCGTCCCATTGTCCCAGGAGTAGGCAACCGCAAACAGCAAGCTGCCGTCGCGCCGCACGAACACATACTCCGCCGTATCGCGGGGCGGAGCCGCAGGTGCCGGCAGAAACTGGTCGCCCACGTCACGTTCCGCGCCGGCGGCATTCGCGGCCGCTTCTTCCTCTACCGCAGGTTGGCTCTCTCCCGGTTGCGGCTCCATGACGATCACGCTCGGCGACAGCAAAAAGCCTCCGAACCCAAAACCCAATCCTTGATTGAAACGCGTGCGCAGTCGTCCGGGCCCTTGCCCGGAATTGACCGCCGCAAAGTGGACGTAGTCAAACCCTAGCCCTGGAACATTCGTAGACTCTGTCGGAAACAGCGGAAGATTTCTCAGACCAGACATGATGCTGATGTTGTGGCTCGCCGTGCCGGTCACGTGTGTGCGGTGGATTCCCACTGGTGCCGTCGCAACTCGCGTCCCAGTCGAAACCCGCGCAACCGCGTGCGGCGCAGAAGCCATCGCGTGCGGAGCCGCCACGACAGCCGACCCTCCGCCAACTGTACCACCGCCAACCATCCCACGGTGCTGCGCCCCCGCAAAACACGGCAGAGCCAACAGCAGACTCGCGAAGATGAAAATTCGGCGCATGGTCACTTTCCCCGAACCGGAGCGGGGACTCATTGAGCCCAAGTGGGGACTGCTCAGGCTCACTAAGAATGATGCGCCCATCGCGCCATTGGTTTCAAGCATTACGGAGTGCTGGTACTGGGCCAGTTTGGCTTCCGCTTCCAGCCCGGCCGCTAGGCCAGGCGAACGCCGAAATGAGTCGGAAACCAGCTGAGAGTTCTGTCTATGTAGGCATGTAGGCGCTGGGCTTTCCCCCGGTTTGTGGGGGTCCCGACGATTTGTGTCGGGAAGCCCGGCATCTTGGTGCTTTTTGCGTCTGGCGTTCTAGGCGAGCGATGAATCTCCCTTCTCTTCGCTGGAGGAGTTCGCAGCGGGAGAGTGCCGCGTCCTTCCCGGACAACGGCGTAGTGTTTGCCGATTGTGGGTCGCGTGACGCGCCTCACAGACAAGGCTGAGTGCTTCTGCTATCAAGTTCTACGGAGGTGGCCAATGTTATCAAAGAACACACTGGGCCTCGCCCTGGCGGGATCGCTGATCCTCGCCGGGAGTGTTGTTTTGGTTGTCCAAGGAACCGCAACGCCTCAAGAAACGCAAGAAAAGACACTCAAGAAGGTGCCCGTTCCCCGCAGCAAGCCGGAGTCCGGCGCGCAGATGTACAATGACTACTGCGCGGCTTGCCATGGCCTGTCAGGAAAGGGAGATGGACCTGCCATCGAATTCCTAAAGGCGCCGCCGTTGGATCTGACGATGATGGCGCAGCGCAACGGCGGGAAGTTCCCGACAGCACACTTTGAAACCGTTTTACGCTTTGGGACGGAAAAGCATCCGCATGGCACGAGTGATATGCCGATTTGGGGTCAGCTGTTTAGGGCGTCGGACCCGGAGACTAGCGGGGTGGCGGCGTTGAGAATCCACAACCTGAGTTCGTATGTGGAATCCATGCAGCAAAAGTGAGCTGAGCCAAAGAACCTGGACAATTCCACAACTCGGGGGTGGCGCGCTATTCGTACGTGTCCTTGGCGCGCTGGGGACCTGAAAACCAGCGATCCGATAACTGCGAGACCATAAGATCGCCCTAGTGCTTCAGGATCGGTCATTCGGCAGAACTGAATTTCGATCCGACGATGGCTCGGCGACTGCAAACACATCAAAGAGCAGACGGACGACCCGGGACAAAACCGTTGTTGATCGCAGCGGCGGGTAGAGCACGTTAGAACCCGCCACCCGCCTTTGCAAATCTGACCGCGTAGTTGTTGTGCAAGGATGGGTCATTCTCCCCTTCGTTTGCCGCCTACCGCACCGTTAATCCCGCCCCACTACCGTCCACTCCCCAATTCTCCCCGTTCCCTGCATAATACTTAACCAATTGATAATCCTGTGCTATTCTTTCTTGTGTTTGTTGACACTGAGCTTCGATGTGCCGCCACGCATCTCCGATCTGTCTCCTCTCCTCCGCCTCTCCGTGTCCGGCGTCTACCCCGCGCTGCGTTAAGTTCTTCAATCCCCTTCAATTCAACGTTCCAACCTTCAAACTTTGCAACGTCCCAACGCTCCCCCAACTCATTTAGAATCAACACTTGTGAAAGTGTATCAAAACAAACCACTTTAACTCCCTTTAGAATGAAAACTTACAAAAAACATGGGGGGATGCTATAGCTATAGTAGTTAACGAGCAATCGAGCTCCGTTCGAGGAGATCGCGTTACCGGACATCTGAAAAAAAACGACTTGTCCGGTGAGCGCGCTAACCAGGAGTTGTCCGGCGGCAGTACCTTAAGCGCGACTTCGCTACCGAGCTTTGTATCCGTCGCGCGGTACACCTCGCCCATGCCGCCTACGCCAATCGCAGCAGTGATCTTATAGTGGGCGAGTCTGCGGCCGACCAGATCGAGCCTCCGGGAGCGGAACCGTTGTCAGCTGCGGATTTGTTCTCAGAAGAACGGTGGGCGATTCTACAACAAAGGGCGAGAAGAGGCGGAGTTGAAGAAGATATCGTTGCGCTTTTCCCTTTCCAGGGGGATGTGCTATAACCATCGGGCCGTGAAACGTGCCCAGAAGCCAGGGGTCGCTTCGGTTCGGCCGAAGCTGGCGGGTGCGGTCTCTTCGGAGGTTGCACTCCGGCAGGATGATCGAGATGCGGCCGGTGAGGTAGACCGCTTCGCGATTGCCGGAAACGAAGACGCTTCGCGGTATTGTCCCGTCTGTTCGCAGAGGTTGGAATCGCGGCGCTGCAAGCTGGTTTGTCCGGCCTGCGGCTATTACATGTCCTGCGCGGACTATTATTGATAAGCAGTGCGGTCCGGCCCGGGTTGCCGCCGGAACCGCTTCCGATGAGGAGGATACGAACGTGGCATTGAAGATGACGAACCGCGAAGTGGATGGCGTGTCCGTGGTGGCGCTGGACGGGCGCATCGTTCTGGGAGAAGAGAGCAACGCGCTGCGCGAAAAGGTGAAGAGCTTGATCGCGGATGGAAAGAAGAAGATCGTCCTGAACATGGACAATATCACTTTCATCGACAGCGCGGGGCTCGGCACCCTGGTCGCTGCGCATCACAGCGCGAAGTCACAGGGCGCGGCGCTCCGTTTGTGCCACCTGGGCAGCAAGTTCCAGGAGGTCCTGCAAATCACCAAGCTGCTAACCGTGTTCGAGGTTTACGACACCGAAGCCGCCGCCGTCGCCAGTTTCTCGAAAGGCGCCGGGGCGTAAGCCTCCAAGCGGAGCCGGCAAGGCCTTGGTAGCCTGAAGAACGCCTGCAGGCACGATCAATTTGATGGAAAGGGCACGTACACGCGTGTCCTTTTTCTTTTTTGGCGGTCCTTTTCTGGGCCTGCTTGCACCAAAGCGGGGGATGACGCGCTAGGAAAGACGGGCGCGGACGCGGTCGCTGAGAACTTTACCGTCAACGGTTTTACCTTCCAGAAGAGTCTTGGCGGCTTTCACGACGGCGCCCATTTGCTTGATCGAGTTCGCGCCCGTATCAGCGATAGCTTTGGCGATGGCGGCGTCCATATCGGCTTCGCTGGCGCCGGCGGGTAGATAAGACTCGATGATGACGAGCTCTTTTGCTTCCTTGTCAGCGAGGTCCTGGCGGCCACCCTTAGTGAACTGGTCGATGGACTCTTTGCGCTGTTTCACGAGGGTTTGCAGGAGTTGGATCGATTCGGTTTCGTCGAGCGCGCGGATTTTTTCGGTTTCTTTGTATTTGATGGCGGACTTGATTCCGCGCAGGACGCTCAGGCGCAGTTCTTCTTTGGCGCGCATCGCGTCGGTCAGATCTTTCTGGATTTTTTCGGCGAGAGACATCGAGGCTCCTTGTGCAATTGAATATAGCAGAGCGAGGAAGAGAAAAGGTAACGCGCCCTTCGAGGCTCAGGGTAAAGAGACGCACAGGACGCTGAGGTGCGCTGAGGCAAGAAGACAAGAATTAACACAGAGGGCACGGAGGTCGGAGCACAGAGCGCACAGAGAATTCCTGGGCGGATTTGACAGCATGCTGGTGGGTCGCTACCGTTATTGTTTTACTTGTGGCGGATTTTTGCGTCATGTGCCACGGCACGACAAACCAACACGGATGAGGGCTGATGAAAGTTATCGTAGCGGACAAGATCAGTGATCGCGGGGTACAGCTGTTGCGCGAAGCGGGATGGAACATTGTCGTAACCACCAAGGACACGCTGAACGCGGAGATTGCGGATGCGGACGCGCTGATCGTGCGAAGCGCCACGAAGGTGACGCCCGATCTGTTGGAGAAGGCGCCGCGACTCCGCGTGGTAGGCCGAGCGGGAGTCGGCGTCGACAACATCGACTTGGACGAAGCCACGCGGCGCGGCGTCCTGGTAATGAGCACGCCCGGCGGCAACGCAGTGAGCGTGGCGGAACACACGTTTGCGCTGCTACTGGCGCTGGCGCGGCAGGTGCCCCGGCTGGATAAAGCGATGCACGAAGGGAAGTGGGAGAAGTCCAGCGCGGCGGGTACGGAAGTGCGCGGCAAGACTCTGGGGTTGATCGGGCTGGGAAGGATCGGCAGCGAAGTGGCGGTGCGCGCGGAAGCGTTCGATATGCGCGTCCTTGGCTACGATCCGTACATCAGCGAAGCGGCGGCGCGTGAGTTGCAGGTGGAGCTGGTGCCGCTGGAGAAGTTGCTGGCGGAGAGCGATTTTGTCTCGCTGCACACAGCAGTGAGTCCGGCGACGCAGAACCTGATCAATGCGACGACGCTGGCGCAGATGAAGAAAGGCGCGCGGCTGGTGAACGCGGCGCGCGGTGAATTGATCGACGAAGCGGCGCTGGCGGAGGCGCTCAAGAGCGGGAAGCTCGCCGGGGCGGCGCTGGATGTGTTTGTGGAAGAGCCGCCGAAGAATTCCGCACTGGTGGGATTGCCGAATGTGATTGCGACGCCGCACGTGGCGGGATCCACGGCGGAGGCGCAGGAAGAAGTGGGGACGCAGGTGGCGGTGCAGGTGCGCGACTACCTGGCCGAAGGCGTGATTCGCAATGCTGTGAACTTGCCGGCTTTGTCGGCCGATCAGTACCGGCGCGGGCGGCCGTATTTGGCGTTGGCCGAGCGTCTGGGATCGTTGGTGGCGCAGGCGGCGGCATCGCGGCCGGCGCGAATCCGGATCCGCTACGCGGGCGAAGTCGCCGAGGTTGGGACGCACCTGCTGCGCAGCGCCGTGCTGGCGGGCCTGCTCAACGCGGTGCTCGACGAAAAGGTCAACGTGGTGAATGCACCGCAGGTGGCCGCGGCGCGTGGGCTCACAGTGGAAGAGGAAACTCGGCGACGCGAGCACGGATTTCCAAATACATTGGAAGTTGCGGCGCTGCCGGAAAAGGGTTCGACGGCCGCGGCCGAATTCAGCGCCGAAGGGACCGTGCTGCATGACGGGACGCCGCGAGTTCTGCAGATCGGCGGTATACCGGTGGAGGCGCAGTTGGAAGGGACACTTCTGTACCTGCGAAATCGCGACGAGCCCGGAGTGATCGGACAGGTGGGCTCGACCCTGGGCAAACTAGGAGTCAACATCGCCACGTTTGCGCTGGGACGCCGGGAGGCGTCTCGGGGGGCAGAGGCGGTTTCCCTCGTCCGGTTGGACGGGGAGGTTCCGGCATCCATCCTGGAGCCGATCCGAGGGATTGCGGCGATCACCGAGGCGAAGCTGCTTCGCTTGGGTAAGGCCTGAGGGCCCCCACGCCTCGAACTCCGGGTAAACAGGCCGACCTCGGCGGTTAAAAGGCCGCCGCCCAACCGCTTCCTGGCGCTGCGCTTTTGGGCCGGGGTTTTGCGGAGGATGAAGCTCTGATCACGTACTACGAGTTCTAACGTGGTCGTAAGCTCCCAACGGTAAATCGCTGTCTTTCTGCAAGTTAGCTCTTTACGTCGCCAGGTATTTCCAAAACGGTTTTGTAATATCAAAAAGACATTGCTTGACATAACCGGGCCTGCTGTCCTAAAAGTTATCTCAAAGCTTTTATATAGGTTCGTAAGTGGTGGGATAAGGGTTGTCCGGAGTCCAGAGCCATACCGACTGGCGTTGCGGAAGCGCTTGCATCCGCGATGTGTTCGTGCCCGCCCGGCGCGCCCCCTCCCGTGTGTGTCGACACCGATGAAATGGTGCGAAAGGAGCAGTCCATGGAGTGGTCTTTGTCGATTAAGCGAAATTTCGTTTTGAAGTTTGTATTGGGTCTTGCGGTTTCGGTGCTCGCGGTGGCGGGCACGTGGGCGCAGACAGGAACAACGTCGGTGCACGGTGTGGTAATGGACAAGACCGGAGCATCGGTCGCGGCGGCGAAGGTGACGCTGATCAATGCAGAACAGGGCTTCACGCGAAGCATCGACAGCGGGTCGGCAGGAGAGTTTGATTTTCTGGCCCTGCCGCCGGGTACGTACACGCTGACGGTGGAAGCGGCGGGCTTCCGGAAATATGAGCGCAGAAACCTGCAACTGCTGGTGAACACGCCGGCGACGGCAAACGTGACGCTGGAAGTGGGTTCTTCGACGCAAACGGTAGAAGTGTCGGCGCAAACCGAGACGCTGAACACGACAGACGCGTCTTTGGGTACCGCATTCAGCGAACGGCAAGTGAGAGATCTGCCGCTGGAAGCGGGGAACGTGCCGGAATTGCTTTCGCTGCAGGCGGGCGTGGCGTATACGGGCAACCGTCCGGATATCGACAAAGATACGGACACGCGGAACGGTGCGGTGAACGGAGCGCGAAGCGACCAAAGCAACATCACGCTGGACGGCGTGGATGTGAACTCGGATACGAAGGGGTATGCATTTACGTCGGTGCTGCCGATCACGCAGGACTCGGTGCAAGAGTTCCGAGTGACCACGTCGAACTACAATGCGGACGAAGGCAGGTCTTCGGGCGCGCAGGTGGCGCTGGTCACCAAGAGCGGGACGAACGAGTTCCACGGATCGGTATTCGAGTCGCACCGCAGCACGGGGACGAGCGCGAACGATTATTTCGTGAAGCTCGCGGAGCTGCAGAGCGGCCAACCCAACACTCCGCCAAAGCTGCTGCGGAACAATTTCGGCGCGGCGGTGGGAGGGCCAATCAAGAAGGAACATCTGTTCTTTTTTGCGAATTATGAGGGCCACCGGCAGCGGGAAGCGGAGAGCGTGGTGCGGATCGTGCCGAGTGCAACGATGCAGGACGGGATCATCCTGTACCCGTGCGCCGATCCGACGCAGTGCCCAGGGGGAACGGTACAAGGGTTGACGGCTACGCACGCCGTGCCGGCGGGAGACTACGGGTTGGGCCCGGCGCAGATCAAGGGGATGGACCCGCAGGGAATCGGGGTAAGCACCAGCGTGATGATTCCATACTTTCAGTCCTTCTCTAAGTTTCCTGCGAACGACAACTCGGTGGGCGATGGATTGAACTTTGTGGGCTACCGGTTCAAGGGTCCGGTGGCGATCAACACAAACTGGTACATCGCACGAATGGACTACAAGATCACGAATAGCGGCAACCACACGCTGTTCTGGCGCGGAGCGTTGCGGAACGACACGAACGGCGCTTGCAGCCAATCTTGCGTTCCCTATCTGCCGGGCCAGCCCCCGGAACTCTCCAATGTGGACTATAGCAAGGGCTTTTCGGCGGGGTACGTTGCGGTGCTGCGGCCGAGCCTCGTGAATAACTTCCGCTACGGGTACACGCGGCAGAGCTTTGGAGAGATCGGGAACCAAACCGCGGATCCGGTGTTCTTCCGGGACCTCAACGACAACGAAACAACGAACAACTCGAGTTTGGCGGTGACGAACAACCAGAGTTACCAGGTACCGGTGCACAATATTGTGGACGACATTTCGTGGATCAAGGGACGGCACACGTTTGCGTTCGGGACAAACATAAACTTCCTGCGGAACCCGCAATCCAACAACAATCGTTCGTTCACGGAAGCTTCCGACAACCCATCGTGGCTGGATACGGCGGCGATGGCGAATACGGGGGTGGCGGGTCACTTTGATCCGGCGTGCTCGACGGGGTCGGGGGCATGCGGAGGAGCGGCGTACCCGGCAGTGGATAAGAACTTCGGAAACGCCTATGACTACCCGATGGGAGCGCTGATCGGGATGATCACGCAAGTGACCGCGAGATACAACTACACGCGAACTGGAAGCGTGCTTCCGGATGGCACTTCGGTAGTGCGGCGGTTTGCGGACGATTCGTATGAGATGTATGGGCAGGATACGTGGAAGATCAAGCCAACGTTGACGCTGACACTGGGGCTACGGTACTCGCTGTTCTCGCCGCCGTGGGAGACGAATGGGCTGCAAGTTACGCCCACAAGGAGTTTGAGCGACTATTTCAACGCGCGTGGGCTCGGGATGTTGCAGGGGCAGCCTTCCTCGGCACAGTGCTGCTTGACCTTCGCCCTCGGTGGTCCGGCGAATAACGCACCGGGCTTCTATAACTGGGATACGAAAGACTTCGGGCCGCACGTGGCATTCGCGTGGTCGCCGCGTTCGCAGAGCGGATTCCTCCGTTCGTTGTTCGGCGACGGAGACAAGACGGTGATCCGCGGCGGGTTCGGGATGGTTTACGACAGGATTGGCCCGGAATTGCTGGCGACGTTCAACACGAGCGGCTCGTTCGGGCTGTCAACGTCGTTGGAAAACACCGGTGGAATCGAAACACCTGCGTCAGCGCCTCGTATTACTGGTCTGACGGGTGCTGCCAACATCCCAACAGTAGATCTGAACGGCGTGCCATTGCTCACGCCGGCGCCTCCTGGGAAGTTCCCGCAGACCTTCCCGAACGGCCTGAACGGAGATACAGGGTCGTATGCGGTGTACTTCGGAATGGATAACAAGATCAAGACACCGTATGCATACACGATCGACTTCTCAGTGGGCCGGGAATTGGGACACAACCTTGCGCTGCAAGTGTCGTATGTGGGACGGTTGGCGCACCGGCTGTTGTCGCAGGCCGATGTTTCAGCGCCGCTGGATCTGGTCGATCCGGCGACGCACGTGGACTACTATGCAGCGGTGCAGGCGCTGGCGAAGATGTACCGGGCTGGCGTGCCGGTGAGCTCGATCACACCGGCGACGGTAGGCCCCACCGCGCAGTATTGGCCGGACATTCTGCAAGCGAGCGCGAACGGTTATAACGCACCGGGTTTCTGCGGCGCTCCGACCGTAACGACAGCATTGCAAGCGGCGTACAACCTGTTTTCGTGCTTTTCCTTGAACGAGACCACAGCGGTGCAGTTCCTCGATCAGGGGATTGGTCTCAGCGACCCTGTCACGGGCAACCCCATCTACGCGAAAGGCGGTCCGTACACTTTTGTGGACCCGCAATTCGCAGCGCTGTACACGTGGCGCTCGATCGGGGCAGCCGCTTACAACGGATTGCAGATCAGCCTGCAGAAGCATATGAGCCATGGCGTGCAATTCGACTTCAACTACACGTATTCAAAGTCGATGGACATTTCCTCAGACGCTAGCCGGATTACGGACGAGGGAGGTCTTGGGGGACAGGTAATCCTGCCCTGGAATCCGAAGGCTCTGCGGGCGGTGTCCGACTTCGATCTAACGCACCAGGTGAATGCCAACTGGATTGCGGAGTTGCCATTTGGCAGAGGACGCTGGATCGGGTCGGATGCGCACGGCGTGACGGAAGCGCTGATCGGCGGCTGGCAGTTGTCGGGCCTGGCGCGCTGGACCAGCGGGTTCCCGATAGGCGTCGGCAACGGTGCGCAGTGGCCAACGAACTGGGAATTGTCCGGGTTCGCCCAGCAAATTGCGCCGGTTCAGACGCACGGGGCCGTCAAGACTGCCAGTGGCACGGTTAATATTTTTGGAGATGCCACAGCGGCGGGGAATGCACTCAACTCGTTCGCGGCGGACCTTCCGGGGCAGGTTGGAAACCGGAACAACCTGCGAGGGGACGGCTTTGCGGGACTAGACCTCGGTCTGAGCAAGCGGTGGAAAATAAAGGAATCCCGCGCGCTGCAGTTCCGTTGGGATGTGTTCAACGCGCTGAACTTGACGCGGTTCGATGTGCAAAGCACCAGCTTGTCGCTGACGAATTCGAGCTCGTTCGGCAACTATACGGGGCTGCTGACCAACCCGCGTGTAATGCAGTTCGCATTGCGCTTCGAGTTCTAGCGGACTCGGAGATTTGAAGCATTGGCCGCCGGGAGACGCGAGTTTCCCGGCGGTTTTCTTTGAGTTGAAAGTCGACAGTTAACAGTTAGGGAGAAGCAGAAAGTGACAGGAAACGCGGCGTTGAGGCATTGGCTGGTTATTCCAACGAGGCGACTGCGTTCGTTGCAGTTTGGCGGTGTAGCTGCGGCGTAAGGGCTGTGATATCCTGTTTGCTGCGGTCGGACCTGCAAAATGGGCCGAACGCGGCTGTCGGGGCGTAGCGCAGCCTGGCTAGCGCGCCTGGTTCGGGACCAGGAGGTCGAAGGTTCAAATCCTTTCGCCCCGACCATTTTAATTCCCTCTCTAATAGCCGGTAGCCAGCAAAGCGGGGCTATTCTTGCGGCATCTGTTCTCGCGGAAGCCGTCCTGTTCCTGCACCTGCTTTGGTGCGGCTGGGTGTTGCTGGGCTGGACGGTGACGCGCTGCCGCCGCCTTCTGCGAACACTGCACATCGCTTCACTTATCTACGCCATCTTCATCGAGTTAGTTCCTTGGCCGCCATGCCCGCTCACCGTGGCTGAAACGTGGCTTGAAGCTCGGGCGGGCATTGAACCCGCACACGGACCGTTTCTGGTGCGTGTTCTCGATGCAGTTGTGTATCCCGACCTGCCGGAGTGGCTCGTCGTTAGCTGCGCGGTGCTTGTTTGTGCGGCGATCCTATGGGTGTATCTGCGGCGCTATCATCGCCGGACCCCGTGCGGCCAGTGGTGACGGAAACCCGATAACATCCGGCGGGGCATGGCACCGGCGAAGGCTTCGACAGAGAACCGATTGAGAAGCTAATACGGCGGGTGTACGCTCTCGTCCATGCGCGAGCGAATGGTTCTGCTCAGAATGGCTCAGCGCATGGCAAGCCGCAATCGAATCAAATAGCCGAAGACTGCGTTGGCTTGTGGAAGAGGTGTGTCCCATGAAACGGAAAGCATTGTTCTTTTTGGGGCTTGTGCTCGCGACAATAGCTTTCTCCCTCGGCTCGGCAGCGCAGGACCTCAAGCCCGTCAAACTCCCGCCGCCGCAGACCGACGGAGGTCGCCCTCTGATGCAAGTGCTCAAGGACCGGAAATCGACCCGCGAGTTTGGCCCGGCCACTCTTTCGCCGCAAACGCTTTCCAACCTGCTCTGGGCAGCATTCGGAATCAACAGGCCGGATGGGCATCGCACTGCGCCCTCCGCTATGAACTGGCAGGAAGTGAGCATCTATGTGGCGACTCTCGAAGGCGTGTACATTTACGATGCCAAGGCCAATGCGCTGAATCCTGTGTTGGCGGGCGACTTTCGGGCGGCCACCGGCACGCAGTCATTTGTGAAGGACGCGGTTGTGAACCTAGTTTACGTCTCGGACCTTTCCAAGACCGGCCGTGCTGCTTCCTCTGAGGCGGAGACGTTCACTGCCGCGGACGTGGGATTCATCGCGCAGAACGTTTATCTCTACTGCGCCTCCGAGGGGCTTGCCACGGTGGTGCGAGGCAGCATCGATAAGCCCGCGCTAGCCAAGACCTTGAATTTGCAGCCGAACCAGAAAATCATCTTGGCGCAATCGGTCGGGTATCCAAAGAAGTAGGGAGGCCCACAACCTCGTGCCTCGCATCCTTTTGACATCTGGGCCCGACGACTGGCAGAAAATGCTGGCTGACCCTGAGAAGCACTGGCGGTTGGGCTATTCTGCCCGCACGCTAGCGTATTGCTGGTGAGCTTCGGATGGGTTCCCAAACCGACGCTCCTATGTCAGGGCATGAGCGCATCTAGCTCTTGGCGAACCTCATTACGATAGAGCACTTCAACGCAGGCAATCGCCTCCGCAACAACGTCGAGGATGACCATCCCTTCGCTCGGCGTCAGGGCTACACTCCGATGACCGGGGCCGAAAGCTGCCTTTCGGCTTGGCTTTCGTGTAGAACGTCGCGCAGAAGTCATCACCGCAGCGGCATCGGTCTAGAATTGCCAAGCTGGGGACTTGGGCGGCCAGTTGGACTTTGCCCTTCTTGATGAGGAGTTGCTGAAGCTTAGTTGCGAACGCAAGGGAGTACGTCAGAGAGGAGTAGTCGTTCTTGAGTGTGTTGGTTCACGGAGGCCACTGAATCGTTGGTTGCCTCATCCATTGCTATCGCTCCTAAAAAGGGACGTGTAGCTGCTTTCCCCGTAGGTCTTGCTATTAGCCAAAGGCAATTACCCTAACCTGACGCATCGCCACCGGGAAGACACTCGTATCACAAATCGTAGCGCAATTAATGAGAGGGCTGCACAGGGGAACTTGAGCCAATTCAACAGCTTAGATTTGTTACTGCCATGGTTCGGGACCAGGGGGTCGAAGGTTCAAATCCTTTCGCCCCGACCATTTTTTCAAGGTCCGGCCCGGACACATGGGTGACACAACGTACCTATTGAAACCCGCATAATATAGCGAATCTTTTCCCGGTATCCTGCGTCTAATTGGATATGGGAAATCCTGCTGGAGTCCGTCGCGATTTTG
>Ga0187819_10000090_pt1 | contig 39896 bp, 41 predicted proteins | sample NC_wetland_sal_i_15_FD_132411 | JGI IMG/M metagenome (GOLD analysis project Ga0187819, IMG submission 132411) | Wetland sediment microbial communities from Neuse River Estuary, North Carolina, USA - SO4_4 | ecosystem: Environmental > Aquatic > Freshwater > Wetlands > Sediment | place: USA... | reverse complement strand
TCTCGATCCCGCAGAGAGAGGCACGGGGAGCCACACGGCGGTCAAGCCCCTTCGCATCTCAGCCGACGGGAAGCTCCTGCTCTACGAGGTGAAGGAAGGCGGGGAACGGACGGGAACTTTCGAGATACTGGATATCGAATCCCGTGAGACCCTGCCCGACTTTCTTCCCCGGGGCTACCTGAGAGGCTTCGCGTTTGCTGCGGAGCGCAAGAGCTTCTACTACGTCCACGAGGCCTTGGAGTCGAAGAGGCCGTTCTACCGGGCCGCCTATCGCCATGTTCTGGGCACCGATCCGCAGGAAGATCGCGAAATCTTCTCGGCCGGGGAAGACCCCAAGCTTCGGCTGTGTCTCATTTCCGATGAGAGCCGGCTCGGATTCCTGGTGTACCGGTTTCGAGACAAGACGCTCACCGATTTGTATCTCCAACGCTTTGCGGAGGACAGCGCTCCCGCCTGCATCCTAGCCGGCGCTGACTACAGCCTTGGCCCCCTTCTGGCCCGCGGGAGAATCCTGGCCATCACGGACCGCGACGCGCCCAACCTGCGGATCGTGGAGTTGCGTCCCCGGCCTCAGGGAGAGCCCGAATGGGTGGACTTAATTCCCGAGCGGGACAGCCGGATCCAGCAGTGGACGGTTTCGGGCGACCACATTTTCGTTTCCTATCTGCGCAACGCGGCAACTCAAATCTCCCGCTTCACCCTTGGGGGTGAGCCAATTGGGGAACTGCCGGTCCGCAGCGACGAAACCATTCGTTTCATCGGGGGATCGAGGGAGAGTGACGAGTTACTGTTCGAATCGGAATCCTTTCGAGAGCCGATCGGGATCTTCTGCTACAGAGCCAGCGCCGGCCAGCCCACGCTCTGGACGAGAAGAACGCACCCCTTCGACGCAGAGAACTTCAGCCATAGAAGGGTCTCGTATCCCTTCAAAGACGGCACTCAAGTTCCCATGTTCCTGGTTGGCCGCAAGGATGTGCTCGCCAGCGGCTGCCATCCGACGATCATGACCTCCTATGGTGGGTACGGGGTCTCGATGACCCCGCAATTCAGCGTTCTGGTCGCCTTCTTGATGGAGCGCGGGTGCCTGTTTGCCCTGCCCAATATCCGCGGGGGATCGGAGTTCGGGGCAGAGTGGCACAAAGCAGCCAAGGGGCGCAACCGGCAGACTGCCTACGACGATTTCCTCTCCGCGGCGGAATGGCTCATCGAGAGCGGGAGAACCACCCCAGACAAGCTCGCCATATTCGGAGGCTCCAACTCAGGGCTGCTCGTTGGTGCCGCCATGACCCAGCGACCGGAGCTGTTCCGAGCTGTGATTTGCATGGTCCCTATGCTGGACATGCTCCGCTACCACCTGTTCGACAACGCGCACGTCTGGCGAGAGGAATTCGGGACTGCAGAGGACCCGGACGATTTCGCTGCCCTGGCAAACTACTCGCCGTACCACCAGGTTCGGCCGGGGACAGCCTACCCCGCCACCATGATCATTTCGGGCGATGCCGACCGGAACTGCAATCCGCTCCACGCCCGAAAAATGACAGCTCGTCTTCAGTCTGCAAACACATCCGAGCATCCCATCCTGCTCGACTACAGCCCACACCGAGGGCATTCGCCCGTTCTGCCCCTCGGTGACCGGATTGAAGCTCTCACGGACCGGTTGGCGTTTCTTTGTGACCAGTTGCAGCTGCCTGTCTGAAAGGAGAGGGCTTGCCCATGTCGTTGCTAGTCCTGAAAGCGTACGGGAGACTGATCCTCTTCGATCTGTATCTGGCGCGGGGGAATTTCAAAGCCCTCTACGAAAGGGTCCGCAGCTATCCTGTCGCCAAGAAATCTCCCGCCCCAGACGCGGTCGACCGCATCTGCTACGCCGTGGACATGGCCTGTATTTGGTACTGGAAGGAAGCCCTCTGCCTGCAGCGGTCCGCGGCCACGGCCTGCCTGCTGAAGCGGTACGGAGTGCCGGCGCAGTTGGTGATCGGGGTCCAGCAGCTGCCGTTCAAGGCGCATGCCTGGGTAGAAGTCAACGGCCGCGTGGTGAACGACAAGCCCTACATGTCGGAGATGTATGCCGTGCTCGACCGATGCTAGCCACCGAGCGAAGAACAAAGTAGAGGGAGGGCTTGTGAGCGTCCAGTTCGGAAGGTGGCATTTCGAAGGCCAGCCCGCGGTGTCGGATTACCTTGAGAAGGTGAGCGGGGTTCTCGCGCCCTACGGGCCGGACGGCAGATCCTCCTATGCCAAAGACGGCGTGGGTATCCTTTACTTCGCCTTCCACACCACCAAAGAATCCCGCGTGGAAATCCAGCCCCACCTCCTGAAGTCCGGGGCGGTGCTCACCTGGGACGGCCGACTCGACAACCGGGCGGAACTAATTGGCCTCCTCGGAGCCCCCCTCTCAACGGGGGCTCCTGACGTGGCCGTCGTTGCGGCGGCCTATGAACGCTGGGGAACCGGCTGCTTGGCCAAGTTGATTGGCGATTGGGCGCTGTCGGTTTGGAACCCGCATGACCGCTCCCTGGTCCTGGCCAAGGATCCCATCGGCACCCGACATCTCTTCTACTCGATGGAGAACGACCAGATCACCTGGTGCACGTTGCTCGATCCTCTGGTTCTGTTTGCGGGAAAGACATTCGAGCTCGAGGAGGAGTACATCGCCGGTTGGTTTTCCTTTTTCCCGGACACGCGCCTCACCCCCTACGTGGGAATCCGTGCTGTGCCGCCTCCCCACTTCGTTCGCATTACACCCGGGGGTGAGGTAGCCACGAGATACTGGGATCTCAACCCCAGGAAACGCATCTCCTACCGCACGGATTCCGAATACGAGGAGCACTTCCGCACCGTCTTTGCCACGGCCGTCGAGCGGAGACTCCGCTGCCAGTCACCCGTTCTCGCTGAACTCAGCGGAGGAATGGACTCCTCATCCATCGTGTGTATGGCCGATCTGGTCATCCGAGCGGGGGCCGCTGAACCCGCACGTCTGGAAACAGTCTCTTACTACGACGACACCGAGCCCGATTGGAACGAACGCCCCTATTTCACGAAGGTGGAAGAAAAGCGTGGGCGAGCCGGCTGTCACATCAGCGTTCGCCCGGAGGACTCGTTCAAATGGGGACTAGAACCCGATCAGTTCGCAGCGACGCCGGGGTCCAGTGGCTCTCCAACGGAAGCAACCAGAGCGTTTGCCGCTTGCCTAGCCGCACAAGGGAGTCGCGTTGTTCTGTCCGGCATCGGCGGAGACGAGGTGCTGGGGGGTGTGCCAACCCCGATCCCCGAACTGGCTGATCTCTTGGCCGAGGCGCGAATTCGTGCCCTGGCCCACCAATTGAAGGCCTGGGCGCTGGACAAGAGAAGACCCTGGCCCAATCTTCTGGTCGAAGCCGTGCGGGAATTTATGCCCCCTGCTCTGGTGGGAATTCCCAAATATATGCGGCCGGCGGCGTGGCTCAATCGCAATTTTGTGGGGCGCAACCGAGCTGCACTGAGCGGGTACTATTCCAGGGTTACGCTGTTCGGGGCTCGGCCGAGTTTTCAGGAGAGTGCTTCCACGCTGGATGCATTACGGAGACAACTCGCCTGCTCTGTACTGCCCTGCGCGCCCTGCTACGAGAAGCGCTACCCATACCTTGATCGGGACCTCCTCGAGTTCATCTGTGCTCTGCCCCGGGAACAGCTTGTCCGCCCTGGTCAGCGTCGATCGCTGATGCGTCGCGCCCTGGCTGGAATTGTCCCAGACGAGGTACTGCATCGAAAGAGAAAGGCCTTTCTTTCTCGTTCACCGACTCGAGCCATCTCGAACGAATGGCCGACCCTTGCCCAGATCAGCCAACAGTTGAGTTCGAGCGCTCCCGGAATTGTGGATGCGAAAGCCTTCCGCGCAGCTCTCGAAGAGGCCTCTCGCGGCCAAGTCGTTCCCATCGTCACTCTGACCCGCACGCTTGGAATCGAGCTCTGGCTGAGGGGCCTGATCCGCCGAGGCATCGTCGACGGGATGCGGTGCGTCCGGACCGGAGCCTCCCAGATGTTCGCCGAACGGAACCTCCTGGAAAGGCAACTTTCGGGGGAGATCGTTCAGCGATCTCACTGAATTGCGACCGCCAAGACAGAAAGGAGGTGAACACGATGAATTACACGAAGCCAAAGATTGTCGCCAAGGAATCAGCCCTTGCGACCATCCAGAGCATGCATCCGAAGCCGTTAGGGAGCCTCTGGGACGTGCCGGCGCAGAGTTACACAGCGACGAGCAACGCCTACGAAGCCGACGAGTAAGTTCGGATCGGAACACCCAGGTGATTCTCACGTCTCGCTCATTCGGACCGTCCATCCAGCTGACGAAGATTCAGACAGAAAGGGGGTGAGAACCATGAACTATACCAAGCCGGAGATCGTCCTGACCGAATCGGCCCTTCGCACCATTCAGGGGATCCCCAAGCCGACCTATGGGTTGTTCGACGCGGTCAAGAACGACAATACAGCCACCCTGAACGGCTACGAAGCCGACGAGTAGTGAACCAAGGGGGGCGCGCAGACCTCCTGCGTGCCCCCTGATCTCTTGCACGGCAATCCCAACTCCGCGGCCTTGAAGAGGCTAGATCCAGGATCAGAGCCATCGCAAGGGATTCCCGCCGCGGCAGGAACCATGAAAATGTGGTTTTCCCACGACCGGCCGCCTGTTTGAAGATACAAGAAACCCTGTCAGTCGACGGGTGCCCGCCATCTGCCGAGTTGAGGATTCGACTGGACGACGTGAGCCTCAACAGGTCAGTGTTTCGTTCCAGCCCTTTCTTGACTTGCCAGGATCTCGACTTGCATCGAAAGAACCTGTATTTCTCTGGCAGGAGCAGATGTTTCAAGGAAGCGAAAGACTAGGGAGGATGGCCTCGTTGTGGCTCCCGGTTCCAGGATGCCATTCGGGAGCGCCTCACTCAGATCCCATATTGCGCCTGGGCCGGCTGCCCGGTTGCTGGCATTGGCTATCTCCAGTCTTCCAAGTTCCCCCGTCAGGGCGAGTGCTTTCATGAACAGCGGTCCTTTGAGCGGTGCTGTGCTCGTGTTCTTCAAGACCACGTCCACCGTCAGCGTGCCATTCTGCATGTCGTAGTGCTGATCCCCGCCATAGAGCAGAACCACATCTTGGGTGATGTCCCGCGTCTCATTCTCTCGGAGTTGTAACGGAACAATTGGCTTTTCCCTCGACTCACCCACGATCACCCTGGCACTTCTGAGCTGCCCTTCCCCTTGGCCCCTCTCACTCCATACTGCATGGAACACTCCATCCGGAGTGGCCGTCAAAGCCCCGCTGTTCCTCCAGACCGCATTTCGACTGTCCACGACGCTCAGAACCAGGACTTGAGGGCGGTTTGAAGAGAAAGGGCCTCGCGGCCTCTCGAGGACACTTCCCCTGGCTGACATCCTCAGGGAGGCATCTCCCCCGCCCAGGATCATTTCTTGCGTTGCGGGGCATGGGGAGAGGGGCTGAGCGCGGGTGAAGCTTTTCCCTCGGTCGCGAGAAGCTGAAAAGTACCAACAGTCGGAGATGGGGCTTTGGTGCCAGATCAGGCCGAGAATTCCTGCGTTGTTGAAAGCCATCGCGGCCGAGAAAATCCCCGGCCTCTTGGCGCCCAGTTCAGGAACCTCTTGCTCCTCCGACCAGGTCCTACCTCCGTCCGAAGAAGTTCTGAGCATGAATGCACATCGTCCAGCGGTGCTCACCGGATAGGCCACAGAGACGAGGTCTGCCGAGGAATCATAGGCCGCTGCCAACTTGCTTGGGTAGCAGCGATTGCTGGTTATGGGAGCACGAACCACAGTAACCGGATCTGTCAGGGTCACACGATCTCTCTCCAGACGCAGGGCGCTGATCGTGTCGTCCAGCCCTTCCTGCGTTGGGAGGGCTGCTACATAGAGGGTCAGCAACGACCCGTCTTTCAGGAGGAAAGTCCTTTCCGGGTAGGCCCCATGGTAGTGCAATGAATCCATTCCCCGGTTCCGGATCGGTCCTTGCACGTCATTTTCACCGTCTCTGAAATCTATGACGCTGATTCGGCTGGCGTCACCTGTACCTTCTTCCGGGGGTCGATCCGGAGGATGGGACTCAAAATCGTGGAAAAAGGAATAGAGCCGGTTTTGATTCGGGCCTGATTGGATGTCCACTACGGACGCAGAGAAGTCGGCCCAGCCTGTTCGTACCGCTTCTGCCCAACTGCGGCCGGCGTCACAAGAGACGAAAATCCTCGTTGTTCCAAGCTTGTGATTCGGCATTCCATCGACCACCTGCGACGCTTCCGAAAGCAAGTACGCCTTGCCATCCACCCCGGAGGCGCAAGAGTGCTCGGTCACCCAGGCGCTGCTCTTGTCTTCCAAGGCGGTATGCCAAGTCCGGCCCCCATCCGAGCTGGAATAGACAAATCCATAGAATGCGTTGTCCTGTGCATCCCATCTCGAACCGCACACAATCAAGTGATCTGGATCAGCAGGGCCAGCGGTCAACTCATACCAAGGGTACCACCCGCCATTCACCGGACTGGCCTGCACATTGGACTCCACACGAACGTCCTGAGCACAGCCTTTCGAGGCCACAAGCGTGAGAAGTAGCGCGCCTCCAATTCGGAACACAGCAAGCAGCCGACGGCGCGCTGTTCGCGCCGTCGGGACCCAGCGGGAGAGCGGCCCGAGGAGCATACCGGTCACGCTCAAAAGATCAATTTCAGAGCGAGCTGCATGGAACGGGGTCCGCCGATCTGGTAGAGCGGGCTGAGACCGCCCAGGCTATTGGCCAGGGTGGCGGTGGCCTGTCCAAAGGTGCACCCCGGTCCGGCGGCACAGTAGGTGGCGTTGACGGTTCCAAAGTTCGGGTGGTTGAAGAGGTTGAAGGCTTCTGCCCGGAACTGCAATTTCAGCCGTTCGTGGATCGGGAACTCGCGCCGCAAGGCAAGATCCATCTGCCAGGCCCCCAGACCACGGACGAAGTTTCTCGGGGCGTCTCCGACACCCGTGCCCGGCGGGCAAGTGGAAGGTGTGCACCCCACGGGAAGGCTGAACGCATTCGGATTGATGGCCCGACCTCCCGGACACCCGAGGCCGTTGTTATAGGGGGCGCATTGCGACCCGTAAATGTACAGAGGCTGCCCATGAACAATGTTCAGGCCACTGTAGTAACTTTGGCCAGTCGTGGGATCGAAGGTAAGTCCTCCCTGCAGAGAAACAGGAAAACCCGTCCGGACACTGAAACGATCATCGAGACCCCAGTGGTGCAGGATTGCGGCCGCGAATCTGTTCCTGAAGGGATTCGGGAAATCATACACAAAGGCGCTGGTAAAGTTGTGCCGGATATCAAAGTCCGAATTTCCCCGCTGGTACGGGACGACAAAGTTGTACGAGCCATAATCGATCGAGTGCGCCCAGGTGTAAGAGGCCAGGGCTTGCAAACCACGGCTCAATCTGCGCTGGAACTGTACTTGAAGGGCGTTGTAGTCCGCGGTCAATCCGGTTCCCAGGAAGTAGATTTCACCAAAATTCGGATTGAAGGGCTGGACATTTACCTGATTCTCATCCAAAAGTCTGGCTGCGTGCGAGCCAACATAGGAAACAGTGAGAGCTTCCGAAGTCCCGAGAGCCTGCTGTATGCTGGCGTTCCACTGAAGTGTATAAGGCAATTGAAGGTGATCAGGGAAAGCAAACACCGTGGAGTTCGTGTATGGCGCCACGGGAGGATTCACAATCGGAGGAGTTACTTGGTCCGGAGGGAGCGGAAAGCTGACGGGCGAACCAAACAAGCTCCCGCGCGGTGCTAACATCGCGGAAAAGCCCGGACCCTGGTACCCGTAGGAGCCGAGCTGTTGTCCGGTATCAAAGAAAACTCCGCCTCCCGCCCGCAGCACAGTCTCGAAGCGGGGCTTATTCCGCAAGACGTAAGCCGCTCCGAGTCGCGGCGCAAAATTGAACCAATCGGTCTTCCACAATGGTGTTCCCTGCGGAGCAAGGGTCAAGGTACTTAAACTGCTGCCAGCCACGGTGTACGGCAGGTTGCCATTCGCCGCGCCGGGAGCCGGGTTGATCTCCCAGCGGAGCCCGCCGGATAGCGTCAGCCGGGAGCTGATTTTCCACTCGTCTTGAACAAAGCTGGAAAAGTTGATGTACACAGGATAGGCAGGCGCAAAGGATTGTCCGCCCGCCAGGCCCACGCTATTGGATTGCACCGCGCTGGCACTGAAAAAGTAATACGTGGAGACAGGATTTGCGGAAACTATCTTGGGGTCCAGTCTGCGGACATCGAATCCCATCTTGATTTGGTGCCGACCGCGGGAAAGAGTCAGTGCATCCACTATGTTCCATTGCCTCTGTTCTCCGGCGGAGGTGTGCGGGCTCATGATGGGGAACCCAGTGCCCAGGAACAATCCAAACTGCACGCTGGGACTCGAAGAACTCGATCCCTGAGGAAATCCCTGCAACTGATTCAAATTGACAGGTGTGGCCCCGCCAAAGCTGATCAGCGTCGCGGAAAATGTCTCGGTGTTGGAGCTATAGTTCAGTCGAAACTCATTGCTCATGCTGGGCGACAAGGTGCTGGTCGCGCCCAGCGTATACGTCCTGGTTGTGAAGTCGGTGGAATTCAAGGTGGAGGCCACTCCAAAGATTCCCGTCTCCTGGGTCAACTGTTCGGAGGAGGTGTTCGCAAATCGGAAGAACAGCTTCAGCTTATCGTTCAGAACCTGATCCAACCGAAAGCTGGTCGAATCGATCCTGCTTGGATTCGCCCAGCTGCCAATAAATTCCGCCAAGCCGTTTCCCAGGCTCGGCCCATTTGGCACCGGGAAGGCATTCAAGACCTGCTGGAGAGGATTGGGCGCGCTGGCACGCAGAGCAGAATCCGGCACGTAGGTGACGTTCGCCGCCTGCGGCTGATCCAGACGGAGCCCTTCGTAGGAGAAGAAAAAGAACGTCTTATCCTTTCCGTTATAGAGATGGGGAATCTCGACCGGACCACCCAGCGTCCCCCCAAAGTCATTCTGCCGCAGCGGAGCGCCGGGCTTTCCAAAATAGTCGTTGAACCAGTCGTTGGCGTCAAATACGTTATTCCGCAGGTAGTCGAACGCCGTCCCATGCCATTCATTGGTTCCCGAGCGGGTTACCAGGGAGAATTGCCCTCCGGGGTTGCGTCCATATTCTGCGGAATACGTGGAGCTTTGAACTCGAAACTCCTCGAGGGCATCCAGAGAAACCAAGGCCTGGGTGGTTCCCAGCGCCGTGGAGGAAGGCAGCGATCCGCTGGTGCTAGGCACAGCGGCAGATCCTGTACTCACGCCCACATTGGCACTCACTCCATCGACGGTGTAGTAGTTCGATTCCGTCCGTTGACCATTCACGCTGAAATCGCCGTGGGCTCCGAAGTTGGCGCTTGCTTGCGGACTGCCGGTCACCACACCCGGAGTGAGCAAGATGAGATCCTGAAAGCTGCGTCCATTCAGCGGCATATTCGCGACGAACTGCCGGTCTACGACTGTGCTCACGGTCGCAATCTCGGTGTTTACGAGCGGCGCGCCGGCCTCGACGGTCACCGTCTCTGAGGCGGCACCAATTGGCAGGGTGAAATTAATCGCCAGAGCGTCTTGAACATTCAGGATGATGTCCGGCTTGATGAGCGTCTTGAATCCAATCTTTGAGACCTGCAGACGGTAGGTTCCCGGAGGGAGGTTCGGGACAACATAAATGCCCTCGCCGTTCGTCTTGCTGATCCTCTTCATTCCTGTAGCATCGTTCACCACTACAATCTCGGCGTCGACAATCACTCCTCCGGAAGGATCGACAACCAAGCCGCTGATGGTTCCGTTGGGGGATTGCGCGGCAAAGGGCGCGATGACAGCCAGGGTAAGGACGAGCAGGACAGTGAATTGACGAAGGTTCACGCCGCATCTCCTGTGGCAGAGGGATTCACACACACTCCCTCGGTCTACGCAGGAGAAGTCGCAGTTGTACCATTTCACTTTCATGGAAGGGCGGTCGCGCAATTCCGAGCGGCACCGGGAGGCCGAGCTAGGGGTGGTTCGGGTCCACCTTCAGATAAGCGAACAGGAGGGGCTTACCACTCGGTTTGTGGCTTCCGCCGTTGGGCTCGACAGTCACGAATACCGCGTCAATCTGCGCCAGCGACTTTGGGTCGTCAAACTTGAGCACCCATCGTTTCTTGGCCACGTTGTCCTGGTAAAAAATGCCCAGGTTCAACGCCTGCTGCTTGTCCGGGCCGCGCCGGCCCCAGGCTTGGAACGTGCTGGCATTCCGGACGCCCGACTGTTGGTCCAGGTCGTAGGCATAAAAGATCAGCGACTTCCCTTTCGTGTAGAACACACGGCCATAGGGCTTCCGAGTCGCCCCGTCCCGCTCCACGTCGTAGACTTCAGCGATGTACAGGTCCCGCGCCCCCATCAGGTCCCGAATGTCGCGATCGTGCGCCAGCAGCTCCCCTTGCTTATCGATGGTCTGGTCTCGCTCCCGAACCAGGGCGTTTAGGTCCTTGATCTGCCCCTCCAAGCCGGCGTACCGCATCTGGTCCTGGGTCCGCTGTTGCTTCACGGAGTCGAAGTCAGCCTGAGTTTTCTGCATGGCAGTCGTGGCGGCATCGAGCTTCTGATTGAGCACGGCCCGCTCCTGAGCCACCCGTTGCTTCTCAGCATCGTCGGCCTGGAGAGACTGTGCCAGGGCAGCCTGGGTGCTCTTCATCTCCGCGAGAGCTGCGGACTGCTGCTCAAGTTGATGCCGTAGGTCGGCCAGAACTCGATCCCGCTCCGCAAGCTGGGCCTGGAGAGCTTCGCGCTCGTGCCCGACGTCGCTGAGTTGCCGCGCTAGGGCTTCCGTCTTGGAGTTGTCAGTAGTGGGCGCGACCCGAACAGTCTCCACGCCACGTTGCTGGCCAGCTCGGTAGGAGTAGATGCCGAGGGCAAACGTAAGCACGACAGCCGCTGCAAACGATACCCACACGTAATTCCAACTCAGCAGCCCGCGGCCATGGCCATTACGGCGGGCGAAGCTGCCCGGGCCGGTCGCTTCCGGAAGGGCGCGCGTCGCTCCGGCCACTTCTCCGGCAACCGGCTGTGCTTCGCCAAACGGAGGGGGGGATAGCTCTGTGGCTAGGAGCGGGACACCGACGCCGGCCACGGCCTCAAACTCGCTCAGCGCCTGCCGACACTCAGCGCAGGTCGCTAGGTGCGCCTTTAGTTCCTGTTGCTCTTCCTCGGACAGGTCCCCGGAGGTAGCGATGGCGCAGAGCTCCAAAAACTCCTCATGCGGTCGCATGCCCGACCACTTCCCCTGCTCTTGCTGATTCCCGCGTTCCGTCATACAGCTCAACTGCTCCGCACGTTACGCCCAAAGATTTGCTTCCGCAACTTGTCCAGGGCGCGGTAGTAGTGATGTCTCACGTTTCCTACGGGCTGGCCCAGCTTCGCGCCGATCTCCGCCAGCGTGTACCCCTCAAAGAAGTACAGGCGTAAAGTCTCTCGCTGGTCTTCCGACAAAGTGCCCAGCACCTTCGTTAAACCATTACGACCAAACACGGCTTCTGCGGAATAATCGTTCTCCGCGGTCGCATTTCCGACCAGGCGGTCAGCCCGGCCTTCTAATCCCGCCCCCGAGTAGAACTGACGGGTCGCCAGATACCGCCGGCGTTCAATCGCTCGGTGGTAAGTCATCTGGATGATCCAGGAGCGCGCCGAACCCCTTGAGCTGTCGAAGATGCCGCACCGGCGCTGGATGAATAGGAATACGTCCTGGACGAGATCTTCTGCCTCGGCAGGGTCTCTTAGGATGCGCGTGGCGATCCCACGAATGAGTTGGGCATGGCGCTCGAAAAGGTAGCCCAGTGCCTCCTGATCTCCCGCGTGGATGCGACTGAGTAGGGCTTCGTCTTCCAGTTTCTCGCCTAGTCCTAGGCCAGACTCCAGAGCGACTTGTGAACCATCTTTGGCCCGGGCAAGGGAGGGCAGCCACGCTGTTGCGTCAAAGCTCACAGTGGGCGCTCTCCTCATGAAGGATCCGACCAAGCACAAGAACGAATAACATGTTCTGTAGCAATATGTTCGACAAGGAGTCACGCTTTTCGGCGAGATGGCAAAGCGCCGGAAACATATTCAGCCCAGATTCGGTCCTGAGAGGGCGTTCGGGGAGGTCCTGCGCCAGATCCGAACAGGTCGAGAACTGTCCCAGGAGGAACTCGGAGAGGTCTGCCAATCAGAGCGCACATTCATCAGCATGCTCGAAAGGGGCTTGGTTAGCCCTACATTGCGAACGATTGTGAAGATCGCCAAAGGGCTTGGTCTGGCACCTTCCGAGGTCGTTCGAAAGGTGGAGCAGTCCCCCTTTTACCGCGCCTAATGACCTGTATCAACCTGTTGAGTCACTTTGTCAATAGAAAAGTGATGTTTTAGAGCGTTCCGGCGCATAGAGGTCCCCGCTATTGTGCCCAGCGGGGAAAGTCGTGACAGACTCCGAACTGTTCGGCAAACGTCTTCGGCAGGTCAGGGAATCTGTCGGGCTGAAACAAGTCCAATTGGCACGCGCGCTGGATGTAGACCCGAAGCACCTCAGCAGGCTCGAACGCGGTAAGGTCAACCCCTCCTTCGAAATCATTATTAGAATGGCCAGAGTCTTGAAGGTTTCTCCTTCTCTGTTCTTCGAGTTGGAGGATTCCAAGACCGATCCCAAAGCAAGGATGAAGAAACTCCAGCAACTGCTCGATTCATTAGACGGCGAACAGTTGCGCAAAGCACACCATGTTATGAAGGCCCTCTTCGAGCCATAGCGGGCTGATGATGACCGCGCCGTGGCACAGAGGATGAAATCCAGAGTCGGCCCCGAGATCGGCTAGCAGGGCACTCGTTTGTGCCCACCCCTCACGGCTTCAATATGATTCAGAGGGAGAGTCGACAGCACTGAGGGTGCTTTGGCGGGTGTTTTCTCTTCCAACCGAACTCCGTATTCGACCCCCTTATAGTGGAACTACAGAACGTGGCAACCGTGGCGAAATCAGAGCACGGAAACATCGCTTCGATGCCTGAATGATTGGACCGCTGCGATCTCGCACTCAAATCGACCTTCGGGCCGGAATGTTAGGAGGTGGAGTCCAACGGGTCAATGTTTATCCGGGTATGCGTCTACGGACGGGAAAAAGGGACCACCCCTCCTTGGGCGGGGTTATCCACGCGCTATGATTTCGTATCAATGGGCGGATTGATGACGATAGGTTCTTTGGGCTTTGGCTCGGCGCCCGGCTCGACCATTCGCACGTCGTACTTATCTCCCAAGCCGATCAAATCCATAACGTTCACACCTTTCTCTATAGCTTCCTTTTTCAGATCAATTCCCCAGCTGAGACCGCCCTGGAATGCGTCGGCCAGAAGCAGCATCACTTCGGCCCGGAACCTCTTTGGGTTCTTGATAGTCTGGAGCGTAGCAATCTGTTCCTCCAGTTTCTTCACGCGCTCGGGGTGAATCAGCTTCGTGAAGGCGTCGGCGACTTGCTGGCGCGCCTTCCCAACTTGGTGTTGCTTCATTCCCTTGGAGTATTCCTCCATTGCACGCATGACTTCCTTCTTCTGCTCATCCGTAAGATCCGGCTTGAGAATAATATGTGTCGTTTCCATTTTGATTTTCATGGCTGGATGCGCTCCTGCATCGAGAAAATCCAATCTCACAACTATAGCAAACTGCCATTTCAGCTAACAGCCCGCCATGTTCCAGGGGGCCAGGGTTTAGGAATCTTCCCGGCGCCAATAGCTATCCCCGTCAACGCGATGCGGGGGTGAGAACAAACCGGGACGGATTCTGCACCCCCCCTGCACCCTGATCTGTGTGCGCCGCTCTCGCGCCCGAAGGTGAGACGTTTACTCCGAACTCTTTACTAGATACTCGTGCATAAGGTGGTGTTCGACGAGTATGGCTTCGGCTCTGCCCAACAGTTCCTTATCAAACATCGATCCATAGCTACACATCACTCGTGAATCGCCCGGGTGGTGGGCATGCCTTAAAGCAGTCCTACAAGAGACGCTTTCCGAAGAAAGCCGAACCAGTTCCTCAGTAGAGAGTTTTTGACACCACCAATTCGGTTGTTCAATCTTCGCCTTTTCGTCGGCGTCGTCTTTCGCATCCCAACTTGATAAATCCGCTGAACATTGCGGAGCCGTAACCGCCGAAGCCGCTTTTCTAGCCGCAATAATTCGGGCATGGGCCATTCCAGATTCCATTCTTTCATCCACAGTTGTTTGGGCCATCGTAGCGACTGGAAGCAAGAGCAAAGCAGCAGAGCGTATCAATCGGCGATTCATCGGACCTCCTTCATACCCTACCCTTCTTCCTAGCCATGGATAATCGACCTAGCTTCGTCCCTGATTGCTTTCAACACTGCGGGTAGTTCCCTGTAAGCAATTCCTCTGGCTTCGTCCACCAACTTAGCTCGCGCGTTGCCGTCTTGAACCATCGGGTCCAGAGCCAGATTGAGAGTAATCCCGCCCGTAAACATCTCGTTGAAGAACTTATCGAGCTTCATCTCCAAACTCTCGCTGATTAGCAATCTACTTTTTGAGAATAGCTCAGATGCATCTGCAAGTGCACGGCCCATTCGGTTTAGCAACTCTTCGTCCGATGCCTGGCCTCGAACTCTTGCGGCCCCGGCTACTCGCTGCAAGTAAAAGAGGGCTTCCTCCAATTTTGAGTGGATTGGAAGGAGGGCGTCGACTTGTCGTTCGTGTATTCGCCCGCTTCGTTGAAGGAGCGCTCTGTGGGTTTCAAGCTGAATGTCGAAACGTCGCTTGAACAGCGCTGCTACTATGGTCGTGCCAAGTCCGGAGCCGAGAAGTGTCACCGCGAGAGTGAGAAACAATTTATCTATTTCCCCCATCGGCAAAACATATATCATTTTCAACAGATCGCCAAAGTTTGTTCTGGAAGTCTGAGGCTCAGTCATGGCCGAGGCCGCTAAAGAAAACAGGCCACCTATTACGCTGGCCGAGCGCTTTGATCGTTACTGTGCTGAGGTGCGAGATGTGGTCACCCGAGGTATTGAGCATCCGCGTTTCGAGTTGAAACGATCGGCAACAATTTCGAAAGACCAACTGGCAGACCGCCTCGATTTCGTCAAACTCATCCAAGGTGTCGCAAATGCACACATCCGCGAGGAACGGTTCATTGTTATCGGGGCCGACCAAAAGGAACACAGGTTTTACAACGTCGGAAACACTGCCGAATTCGACCCTGCGAGCCTGTCACAAATACTTTCCAAATACCTCGATCCTCAACCTTGTCTGGAAGTGTTCAATAACGCAAAGACCGCCGACGGTGAATCCTACGTTCTCATAGTAATTAGCCCTGACCAGCCTCGCCCAATTGTGGCGGTCACGGAAGGCAAATCCGACAATCGGATTCACTTCGCGGTAGGAAACATTTGGATCAAGAAGGATACGCGTCTCCAATTGGCGACTCGGGTCGATTTGGATGAAATGTACGAGACCTACATAAAACAAAGAATAGATGAGGAGGCAGAGACCCGAGCCCGCAGGAGGTTTGAGCATTTTCGGGAGACTTTCGGAGCAGGGCTGGTAGCTTTCCAGCCTACAGCCGCGCCCGTACCGAGCGCTGAGTTAATAGTTGGAACAAAAGGACGCTTAACCAGATTTGCGGAGGTCACGATCTCCGGTGGAAACGACACGAATTTTCGGATGTTTATTGAGATGGTGCGGGAGCGATTGATTGAAAAGTGGCCCTCTCTTGACCCCGGAATGTCGCAGGAAGTTGACGCATGGACCGCCAAACGTGAGGAAGTCTACCGCGATGAGTTTGTTCCCGCGTTGGACTCCATCGTCGACCTTGGATTACAGGTGATTAAATACGATGCGTCACTTGGATGGGTCGAACTGGTAGTCAACACTCTGATGGAGTCATTCGAGGCGTGTCGGAACGTGGATCGGGGCAAGAGTAATTTTATAGCTGTAAAGCCTACGGCAGTGCCGCTCGCGCGCCCGACTTATGATATCTACGTTGCCCTTAGGGCGCTGGCAACCTACGCCGTGATGCGCCAGCGGTTTCGCTTCTTAAGCGCGATCCTACCGCGCTACACGCGTTTCGTAACCCCGGATGATCTCTCGAACGTATCAGTGCCTTTGCTGTTTTGGCCGTTTTCAGCCGTGTCCGGCCTGCCAGATATGCGCGATGGGCGGAACAAGGCTCTGTGGAAAGCGCACATCCATACAGCCTGGGAGCAGTACTTTGCAAGAGCGGAAACTTTTCTAGCGGCGGCTTCAGGGCTGGAATTCATTCTGGATTTCAATTCCTATATTTTTGAGGGTGTAATTATTCCCGAGGTCAAGGCGCTTTGGCAAACGCTTGGAAACATAGGTTTCGCGTACATTCCCGATTTCTGGGCTAGTCGCTTAGACGGCGTAGTTCCAATGGCCGACCAGTTTTACGACTTTCTCGCCAGAAGCGACGAATTTCCAGCAGAGTTGGCAATAAATAGAGCAGCGATGGATTTGGTTTTTAGAAAGAGGAGTGTTCAGGAGCGATTATTATTCCTCGGCGGTTTTTTGGCGTATTTGAGAAAATCACAAGGGCAAATGATGCTCCAGCAGAATCGCTTTCCCTACATGTTCGAGTGGGCAGGCCGTTTGAAAACTATCGTGGACCAGTACTTGCAAGCGAGCAGCGCAAAATAATTTCTAAATTATGCTGGATGGATCTCAGCGGGCGTCAGGGTAATTCAACCAGAAATCTGCCGCGACCCCTGAAAAATTGGAGGCGAGGATTCTTTCTTGCCCGCTGTGCACAACACTCTGGCAACCGGCTGGCACATGTTAGAATTCTCGCGGGGGTGGATTTAACAATGACTAAATATGATGAACTGATTATCGAACCGCGAGACGACGGTCGTTGGGGAATCAAGAAACCCCATGCGGAAAGGGCAAGCGCTGTGGAGGATACTCAGAAAAGGGCGGTGAAACGGGCCACACAGTTGGCTCCAGAAGGTGATATCAAATTGAAAGGCTTGAATGGAAAGTTTAGGCACATTCAACACGGGTAGTCACGATGGAAGCAGCGCCAGATAACGTCGCAAAATTCTTGGGGGGCATGGGAACCGCACTCCCGCGCGTTTATTGGTAATAACTCAGGATTAGGCTTTCCTCTACGGCCTTTGGGGTAAGTAAAGAAAACTTATTATTGAAGACTAGGTAGTACGTCCCGGCCACGTTGGGAAGAACGGCACCCACCTCGCCGACTGTCACTTTCCCGCTGTTGTACAACGCGCGCGCCGCGTGGCCGTTCTGCCAATTCGTATAGTCATCTTGGCTGAGAAGAAAGACTTCAATATCATTACCGATTCCCCCGGCTGCCCGGAAACGGCCCTGCAATGTCACGTTCTTGGCTCCCGCTGGAACCGCCAAGGTGTAGTATGCGTAAGACGCTGCCCTAACGGTGATCGCTCCCGTTCCGACTGTTACCTTGTGCAATTGGGGCAGGATCAGTTGCGGTGGGATTAGCTGAGGACTTGCCTTCGCGCCGATGTATCGCTGGCTTCTTTGCCAAACGGCCCACACAATCAGGAGCAGCAGCAATAACAGAAGAATCCACAGCGCAATTCTAGGTCGAGGCTTGGGCGCTGCTAAGGCAGCTCCTCCCGTTCCCGTCGCGCCACCGACAGGAGCGACGTTCAATGACCGGCCGCACTTCCGGCAGAATTGTGAATCTTCCGGGAGGTCTGTCCCGCACTTAGGGCAAAACATGTTTGGTACGCACGATACTCTTGGTTTGCTTATCAGGGCAATCATAAACTCGGATGGCATAATCCTGCCCGCAGCAATCTTTCAGTCTAGCGAATCGTGTTAAACTACCGCAAATGATTCCGAGGCGGACTAAGTGGCAAAGAGAACAGAACCTTCCCAACCGTCGAAGCTGCCCGTAAATATTCCGGCTGAACGCGCCGTGAAACTATTGAGCGATCAACTGGATCACATAGATAAGCTTCAGCAACTCAGCCGCAAAGATCCCGTACGAGACGCTTGGTATGAGAAGACTTTATCGGTCCTGACGCTAATTTTCGGTGACCCAAGTGTCGAACTCACCCGCTTCAAAAAAGTCCGTCTGGACCCTGGCGTATATTATGGCGGGCAGCCTGAATCAGATTTTCAAAGGGCTTACATAACAGGTCTTGCTGATGCAAAAAGCGTGCTCGGGGCCATTCTCTTTGAATATGAGCAAGCGCACGGCGCATCTCTCTCGGAGACGAAGATCGGGAACTCGAAACAAACCGCGCAACTTTACGATCGTGAAAAATCAAACTTTTATTTTGTGGCCCACGAATTCTCGGCAAGCGGTCTGGAAGACTTGCGGGCAGCGATCAAGGAGGCACTCAGTTCTTCCGGGCTTGAGCCCTATTTTGCAGACAAGGAGATTATTGAAGGGCAAATTTTCATGGACAAGATTCTCCCGAAGATTCGCAACTGCCGCTTCGGAATCTATGACATCAGCAATCCTGGCAAACCCAATGTGTTCATTGAACTCGGTGCCGCTATCGCGACAGGGGCCCATTACTACATAGTTGTTCGTGAAGGTGTTCCAGTTCCTTCGGACCTTCAGGGACTCGACCGGATTCAGTACCGAAGCTTTGAGCATTTGAAGTTACAACTACGAGAGAAAATAAAACGCTAGGAGGCAGCGATGCCAGCATTTCTTGAACGAAACGGGAAAGATGGAAGGCCAACGCAGAGCAACATACCACCAAAGGAAGTCGTTCGTTGCTCTCATTCTGGGTGTGGAACGTCGTACACGCTTTCTTATACGGATGATGAATACTATATGGCTGGCAGCGAACTGAACGTGGATAGGATGCGCCGCTTGGCAATCGAAATTGCGGACAACGATCACCCGGGCCACTCTACCCAAAATTATTTGTGGAAAGGCGCGGAACGCGGTTGGCTGGAAGCAGATTCACTTGCGGCGAGGGCGGCGCTCTAGGAACCTTGAACAAGGACATTGAAATCCGCGCTCTGCTTGCCGCCCGTCGTGCAGGTTTTTCCATACCGAGCGGCGAGGTGATCCCCGGCGAAGAACCAGACTTTCGCATTGAGACCGAAACCGGGACCTTGGGCATTGAGCTAGCCGAAGTGCTTCCGCCACCGAGGAACGATTCGTTCTCCTCTCCTGTAGCAGAGGAGGATTTGCACCAAAGTGTCATTGAGATTGCGGAGAAGAACTACTGCATAGCTGGCGGGCAGCCGGTGAAAGTGTCGGCTTTCTTTTGGGAAGTCGAGCGAGCAAGAAACAAGAAGCACGATATGGCCGACGGACTTGTTGAGTTTGTAAGGTCCAACTGCGCTCGGGCAAACCCGGTTTTCATGACCGACAGGAGGGATAAGTTGCCGCACGGCTTTAGTGCAGTGAGCATCGATTCACATCCCGGCCCCTGGTGGAGCGGGGAATGTGTCGGAAACACTCTGGAAGGGATATACCGACAGCTTGCCACAAGAATTGCTGCGAAGAACAAGCTGCTTCCGACTTACCGGGCAAACTTGCCGAATTCGTCTATCTGGCTTCTTCTCTATAGCTGTAGTGGCGTTTCGAGGGGCGTTGAAATGCCTCATGGCATCAGCGAATGGTCGTTCCTATTTGAGTTTGACCGAGTTTTCTTTTTCGCCAGCCTGAGTGGCAGCGTTGCGGAAATCCGCAGAGCCGCATTTGGTCTGAAGTCTCAGTGCAGTGACTAAAACGCGGGGTCTTTCAGGCCAAAGGACTCAAGACGGAAACGCTGGCTATTAATATGGAGGAAAAAGAAGCTTTTGCGGTCGAATTCCACCCTGATGCAGAGGTTCGATTCAACGAGATAGCGATCTAAGCATTCAGACGGGCCAGCGAAGGAATTCTTCGACGTAAGGGGGCTGCTAATGTCTGAAGCGGTCGGTTTGATTATAGCGGCCATAATCGCTGGAGCCGTTGCCTTCTTCAGTCTCATCATCAGCAAAGAGCAATCGGTCTCCGGGTTCCGGCAGCAATGGATAGATGAACTCCGAAAAGACATCGCCGTTGTCGCTTCCTGTGTCTCCAGTATTCACGGGACATCAATCAGCCACAAGCACGACCAAGAACTGTGGGATAGGGTGAAGGCAGACTTCACTCACTTTAAGGAAGTGATCGTACGCATCAGGCTACGGCTCAACCCCCACGAAAAACGGAAGATAGAAGGACCAGCTACCATGGCCGTGTTGGGCGTTCTGACAGAGCTTGAATCCATATTTGGTAGCGCAGAGCCGCAGTTTCACAAACTCGAACCACTCGTCACCAAACTGGTGACCAACGCCAATGTAATCTTGAAGGAAAACTGGCAGCGAGTTCGTGCCGGTGAGCCGATCTACCGAATAACAAGAGGGATCACATTGGGCCTCACGGGCGTAGTAGTCATCGCATGGCTGCTTCACTTGTTCAAAGTGATTTAACACAGTGAGGTAACCCATGTGCAGAAATGCCAACGAGCCGCGCGAGGCTTTGCCAGTGCCGGGGGTGCGGCAGATAGCGACCTGCGCGAATTTGTGCCGCGTATGGCTCAGAAATGCCTAAAGCTGATGAGATCGTGGGGACGGTGATGCCCGCGAGCCCAGGCTGAATCTTCTCGCGATAGGTTTTCTCTGTGAGCCAGTCCGGCTGATCTGAAGAGTTCCAGGCTTTCACAGCGGTGGCATGCCGGTGTTGTTTCTCAGCTTGTCGAGCGCGTGCTTCGGGGCTGTGCCCGGCCATGCGCCCGAGTTTCGCAGCTTCGATGAGTCCTTCTCGGGAAAAAGTGACGGCGCATGAAGTACACCTTGCCCTCTTAGCTTGGGGGCGGACCTAGCTGGCTACCGCGCCCCGTGGAGCCGGCCCGCACCCCGTATCAGACCTTGCTGGAGGGAAGGGAAGTCAAGCCAGAGGAACAGGTGAAACCGCGGGCCGCGTAGCCTTGGAATCGGCTGCCACCGGAGTCGCCCGGCGTCTGGTCATCTCAAACTAAATACAGCTGACTGTCTAGATTCGAGGGGAGCACTACAGTTGAACCCCCAAGGGCTGTCGAGCCGCTCAACTCGGTGGACCAAAACAATCACTGGGTTCTCCTTGTTTCTAATTGATTCTGGGGTGGTGGCAGTCCGAAAGTCTCTGGGCACTGAAACGGAGCTGTATTAAGATAACTGTGAGAGGTAATGCGACACTTCAATGGCAGACAAAATCAAAGCACAAGTGCAATTGCCTCTTTTCGGATACCGGCTGTTCTATCGGGATCCGATGTTCGACTTGGATGAGTTGGACGAGGTGGCCGCAAAAGCCGCTTTCTTGGCTTTTCGCCAGTGGAATATCTCACTGGAGAATGTGACCTTCAAAGAAAATGCGGCCAATTTGGCTGAGGAGGCCACGAATCTTAGTCTGCTTGGTGGGCGAATTACTTTCAGCCTCAATCCCGGTGGTTGCGGCATCCTAGTCGTCAATCCGGATTGGTCTGAAGCGGACCTTGTCATCCAGATTGCCCGTGCGGGGATCGAGGCAGTTCTCAAAGCGACCAAGGCAGTAGCGGACAAACAGGTCGCTTCAATTACAATGCATCTGACACCGCAGACCGGCACGATTGGAGACATTACATCGAAGTTTGTTAGGCTCGACATGAATAAGCTCATCGGAGCATCAGCGCTGTGTTTTGGGTTTTCGGTCTATCGAGATGACTTGATGTGGGTCGTGGATAAGTCAGTTTCTTTTCAGAATTCGCTATTCGTGAGGTTGGACCGGTCGTTCCGTGGCGGCGATCCTTTAGAAGACATAACGCATCAATTGAAGGACGATGAGAGCAAACTATTAGATTTGCTCGGACTTGAGGTTGATTGAAATGGAAGCATTGCTTGGAGACCAGAAGCCCCAGATTCAAGGCCATCTGCGACCTTTGGGTCTTACCCACTCACGCAGAGCGAGGCGGGGGCATAGAGGCATGCCATCACAGTTCCATGCTGAATGGCGCTATGACATTTTTCTGAAGAGTGGCCAGGCCCAGGTATTGGGGGGCACGCAGGTGCCGATTCATATTCTATCTTCCCGCACGCGTCCGCTGACCAACCTGGAAGAGTTGAAGGCGCGCAGATTCACTGCGATTGGCCGGGACGAGCGAATGGCTCGTTCATTGGCGGCATTGAGCGAGCCGGGCGCCATTCACCTCACTCAAGCAGACTGGCAATGGTTAGACGAGAATTTTGCCATCGAGGAAGAATTTGAATAATGATGCCGCTTCCAGCGATTCCAAATGGCAGCGACTTATTTGTCGATGCGAACATCCTTGTCTATGCGATTGAAAGACGGTCAGCTGAGTGCCGTGCGCTTCTTGAAAGATGCTCCCGGGAAGAAATCACGGGCATTTGTTCATACTCGGTGCTAATTGAAGCGACTTACCAACTCATGGTTGCGGAAGCCCGCAGGAAAGGTCATTTGCCCGCTGTTGGAGGCAACCCCGGTAAGTTTCTGAGACAGAATCCGGTCATTGCAAGTGTTTTGCGAGACTATTGGATAGATGTGGATCGGATCTTTTCTTTGAATCTCCTATTCTTGGAAGCCGACGAACCGATTCTTCGGCAAGCTCAAATCGAACGAGAGAACGCGGGCCTTTTGCCGATGGACTCAGTAATTGTTTCCTGCATGCGGAGCTATGGAGTTTCGATGCTTGCCACAAGAGACGCTGATTTCGAACGCGTTAACGGTATTCAGGTCTATCAACCCACAGACATCTGACACACGGAAGCAGGGGGTCATCTCCCACGATGGCAAGACGATCTGTTCCCCTATCTTGACGAACAAGTGTTCCGGTAGGCTAGGATCGGCTGCCACCGGAGTCCCCCGGTGTCCGCCCATCTCCAGCTAAATACAGGTGGCACAGTGACCCCTGCCTGTGCTCACGGCCCTGAAGGGGCTGCAGGTGGAGGTCGAAGGGGTGGCTACGGAGGTCGGCCTGAAGGTCTTCCAAGTCTTGGAGAAGGAGGCCACGCGCATGTTGGAGCCGCCGCAACACCGCGATCCCATGGCTGCCTGCGATGGGGGCGCAGCCGAGCTACGCCGCGTACGGTGCGCAGAAGACTCCCCTGAAAGTGCCGCGGTCATCATGGGTTAGGCTACTACCTCGACGGTATCTCGTCGCCCTTCGGGTCCCGTGAGTTAACTCCAGGGAGATTTCAAACCCAGCACTCGCCATCCCGACTCTTCTTCCTCTATTTTTCGAAGCTCTTCCTCAGTCCATGCGCCTTTTCTCTTCACCCACCTAAGAGGGAACGCAGCGGTCGAGAGTTGGTATAGCGTGGGTACATCGGGTTTCGGCATGTGTTTTGCCGAGAAGCCTTCCAGCCTCTTAACTTCGATTTCGAAGGGGTCCTTGACCTCTTCTTCGTACTGGTCCTTCGGGAGGACTACTCCACCTTTCGGCAATAACCTCCAGAACTCGATGGCTGCAACGGGTTTCTTGATGCTCACCCAATTGGGGTGATTGCGTCCGGTTGGTTCGGGCGATTTTCTTCTCTTCTTCAGAATCCCGAATAACTTTCGCTCATATGTCACGAACAGGTAATCCACCCAAGCGAGAAAAACATCGTACGCCACGCGTTTGTAGGCTTTCACCGCATAGTATGTTTCCGAGGTACCATCCGGAATATGGAATGCGATTTCAAACTTCACCTTGTCCCTATGAGTCACTGACTTTTGCTGCCGAGAAGTGACCGTGAGCGATTCCTTAAAACGTTTGCTCATTTCGCTCTTCAGGCCAGATGAAGCCTCGCCAAACCCCGGAACTTTGAGCTTCGTCACCAGCTCCGTGATTTCCTTCTGGATCGATTCCTCTTCCACAAGTACCTGTTCGATCGTTTCATCAACGCGGGAGAGCTCAGTTTCAATCTCCTCGCCGTAAGTCCACACACTGCCCGCACTGGCCGGTGCTTCGACGGGAGCGATGATTTCCCCGTGCTTGATGTCTGGGCTTACTTGTCTTTGTTTGATCAGGAAATGCAGTCTCAAGATACAGTACGCGTACTTTTGGTTGGGAATAGCCTGCCAGGATTTCTCCTCAGTGAGGTCAACCGCAAACGGGATGCTTACGTACCGTGGTTCCATCGGCGCTTCCTTCCTCTTGGATCTATTAGGCTTAGGAATCGGCTTGACAGGCGAAAGTATAGCGCAAAGTTATTTCAAGCCATTGTAAGAATTGGTAGGAAGCTTTGAAATGCTGGCAGTTGAGCCTTTCATCTTGGGGGAAACCCGGGGCGGGACCGCACCCCGTATCAGTCCTTGCTGGAGGGAAGGGAACTCAAGCCAGAGGAAAAGGTGAAATCGGAGGCCGCGTAGGCTAGGATCGGCTGCCACCGGAGTTGCGGAGTGTCTGCTCACCTAAAGCCAAATACAGCTGACTGTCTAGATTGGAGCGGCGGCACTACAGCCCTGTCTCCTAACGGCATGATACGCCCCCCGAAACCGCCTCGCCGCGTCCAAGTGCGTGTAGTGCTGCGTCACTACCAAGAAAGCCTTGCACCCCGTGGCAATGGAACAAGAACCTGCGTTCCTGGAACATCGGGTCAAGCATCTTTCTGTATCTCGATTCAAGGTCATGTCCGGCTCCTGGCCGAATCTCAAGTTGTTCTCGGGACGTTGGCGGCTTGTCTCTCCAGTCGACAACAATGAGTTTGGTCAGAGCCTCATTCTTGGACAGAGCCAGCGTGAGCAAATACTGAAAAAAGACATCGGCTTCGGGCATCGAGTATCCGATGACGCAAATGCGGGTCGCCTGCCTCAATTCCTCCAGAGCTCTTGCCCAAACGCCGCTAATGATGTCCTTGTATTCACTCTTGTCCCAAGACGGAGGGATCATGAGCAACTGGTATTCGTTTACCTTGCATTTGGGACAAGCGAGAGTCCGAAATCCCCATGGGTCATCTGTGAGCTTCTTCGGGAGGATGGCGATCTGGCCTCGACACTTTCCGCAGATCCCCCAGTTAGCGGAACCGTGTAGCTTCAGAATGTCCACGCCCTTCGCCGCTGAATCTGCTTCCGAATCCACAATGGAATCTGACTTAAGATGGTACTTCGGCTGGACGCCAAGCCTTTGCAGAGCGTGTTCACAAACCAAGTCATAATTGAACGTGATGACGCTGTCCTTTCGGTTGATCCGGCGCTCTGGATCGTCCAGGTCTCCAGAAATAATTGCCGCGAAATAGTCAAACATGTCGGCGCTAAAACGCCCTTCGCTCTCCTCTTGAAATACGCCCCTCAATTCTCGCAGGTGGCCAAGGAAGACCGGAAGATCCTTGGCTCCAAACCAGACTCTTGGTCGCGTGACGGTGGGCCACGAGGTCGAAAGCTGAAGAGTCTTGGCTATCAGGTAAACGATGGCGTCGCGCGTCTCTCCTAGGTCTTCCCCTAGGCGCTCAGAAATCTCTACTAGGCCGAACAATCTTTCGATATCATCAAGGTCGATCGCAAACTTTTCGCGCGCTTGCCCCATGGAACGCTTGAACTTGAAAACCTTAGCGAATCGCTCCCTCTCTTGATCGTCCATACTGGCTGTCGGCTCAGTGTAGAATTCCCGGGCGCGATCTAAAAAAGTGCGGATTAGAGGGGCGCCAGCAGGAGCAGAAAACCCCGCGCCAAGAATGTAGACATTTCGATTCGGTCTTTCGGTGGCCACTCGGCGTCCTTCCCCATTCGCGGTCAGTTGTTAGCCTTCGGCTATCTTAACCCCTTCAGCTTCGGTCCAGGGCTGCCGCATCCGAGGGTGGGACCGCACCCCGTATCAGATTTTCCTGGAGGCAAGGGAAGTCAAGCCAGAGAAATAAAGTGAAACCAGCGGCCGCGTATGCGCAGAGGCTAGGATCGACTCCCACCGGAGTTACCTGGCGTTCGCCCCTCTCCAGCCAAATACAGAAGAATTGGGGGCTGCATCGCCCGCTGGATCGAGGAGTACAATCACGACCAGCTTCATCGGGACGTAAAACACCGCACACCGCGGGAGGCCTTTGACCAATACTTCGTGCGGAGTTCGAATGGACATACGAGATGTTCTTGCTCGACGTAGTGACCTATCTACGTTCCTTGTGCATTTCACACGCGATATAGATGACGGAAAAAGTCCTCGCCAAAACCTGAAAAGCATCTTGCGGAGCCAAACGATAGAAGCGCGGACCCCGTTCGGTCCGGCCGTTAGTTTGCTAACTGAAAAGGATATTGAGAGTCAGAAATGCGTCTCATTCAGCGAAACCCCTCTCGAATACCTATACTGTCTCACTCAGAAAATACCTAAACGGCGCTTCAAACTCTCCTGTTACGGCCTGGCATTCGCCAAGATGGCCGGCCGGAAGAAGGGAATAAATCCAGTGTGGTATGTCGACATAACACCTGGTCACGACTGGCTGATGAATCCCATAAACGACCTGATTAAGCATACACGGGATCGTTCCAGGAGGTTTCGGAGGACTCCATTGTCCAAAATATGTCCATTCATCGAGCAAATGGGAAGTGGGCTGGGGGCGAGTGGATATGGTTATCGAAAGGAATTCTGGTGGGAACGTGAGTGGCGGCACAGGGGAGATTTTAAGTTCTTCTGGTCAGACTTGGTATTTGGCCTGTGCCCGGAGAACCGAATTGAAGAGTTTGAGGAATTGACCAGAAAACCAGCACGCAAGATCAGATTTGTTGATCCCAGGTGGAGCTTAGAGAAAATAATTGCGCACTTCGCGGGGTGCAAGGAAGTTCTCACACCATTTGATTAAGCAAGGGACGACGGGGGAATCATCTGTGGCGCTCCCCCCTAACGCTGGACATCTGCCCTAGGTAGAATCAGGACCCCTGTCGGTAGGCCCTCAAATTTGAACCAGTAAAGGCCATGGGAATCCTCGTGACTGCGGATAGTCGGTGAACAGTGTAGTGCTCCCCGCTAAAACTGGACACCCTCCCTAGGTGGAATCAGGGCCTCCGAACAGGAGGCGACATGGGCAAGATGCCGCATGTGGATCGGTCCCGTGAAGAGAAGTGGCAAATCGTTCAGCGAGGGATGAAGAGCGGGAACAACTCCGAAACATGTCGGGGCTGGCTCTTGGACGGAAAGGTTCGAGAGCCTAGGAAGGCGCGGAATCGGAAGTACCGAATCGCGCATCTGGACCGACCGAGACGTGGAACGCGTTCGCGAGTACAAACAACAGAACTATCGCAAGGGCAGTGGTCGCAAGCCGAAGGCCAAGAGATAGAGAACAAGCGGGCCTGCCGACTGTTAGGAGCAGCGGACAAGCCCTAACCCAATTCCAGAAAGGAGGTGCAACGTGGCTCCCCACAGCTTAATCCGTACGGCCCTGTACGCAAGAATCAGCACATTGAATAACGGCCAGTCGCCCGAGATGCAATTGCGTGAGCTTCGGGAATACTGCGAGCGGCGTGGCTGGCAGATTGCCGGGGAGTACGTGGACACCGGGATCTCCGGCGCGAAAGACAGACGGCCGGAACTCGACCGCCTCATGGCTGATGCCCACAAGCGCCGGTTTGACGTGGTCGCGGTTTGGAAGTTTGATCGCTTCGCCCGCTCTGTCTCTCACCTTCTCCGGGCGCTCGACACCTTCCGTGCCCTAGGGGTCGAGTTTGTCAGCCTGTCCGAATCCCTCGACACGGCCACGCCGGCAGGCCGGATGGTATTCACGGTCCTGGGCGCCGTTGCTGAACTTGAGCGCTCATTGATTGCCGAGCGCGTCCGGGCAGGTCTGCGGAACGCACGGGCGAAGGGCAAGCGCCTCGGCCGGCCACGTGTGGCCGTGAACCCCGAGAGAATAGGCGAACTGCGCGCACGAGGGCGTTCGTGGCGCGAGATCGTGTCACAAACGGGAATCAGCAAGGGGACCGCGCAACGGGCGTTTTATAGCCTGCCCAAAAGCCTATAATTGCCCCAAAATCCCCATCAACGGAGGAGTACAAAACCCTTGAATTTTGGCTGCCCAAAAGTCGCTGAGTTCGGCCCACAAGGAAGTGATTTAGGGCAGGGTGGCCGCGTTGGCGGCCCATTGATTGTTGTCTGTGCTCAGACTCAGGCAAGTGCCATAGCAAGTCCAAGCACGCATGCAAGAACGTCTCGATGAGAGGGAAAGGATCGCCTTTGAGCTTAATGACACGTGAGCAGATTCGGCACGGATGGATACGGTCGGCTATGCGGACCTGTCGGCCTAAAACTGGGGAGCGAGGTTATTGGACACCTTAGAAGTCGTTACAAAGCAGGTGGTTGTCGCCCGTGTCGGCGGTCGTTCTCGCTGGAGACGGCTTGTCGCAATTCTCCTGCGCCAGGACCTACTCCGCCCTTTGGTAGATCGCCTCGAACTTGTCAGCCGATACCGCATACGCGTCCCCGCCCCGCTCCTCGTTGAACACTAGATAGTCTCCGGAACGGTAGTGCGTTACGCCTTCCTTCGTTTGCACGCTTCCCGCCTCGCGAGCCACTTCGGCCCAGACGGGTGTCGTCTTGACGTAGGTGCCAGCTTCCACCTGGCGGTAAGTGCGCTCGAAGGTCGCGCGGTCTACCGTGTATACGTCTCCACCGTTGTTGACGATCCAGTCGCCAGCCTTGCAGGTCTGGACGCCGCCCCACTTCCGGTAAGTGAATCCGTTCGTCTCAAGGGCCAGCTGCACCGCCAGGACGAACTGGTCGCTGCGCTTCACGTATTTCAGTCGGCCTTGCATGAGCTCACCTCAGTTGCCGAGGTCGAAATTGGCCGGGAAGTCGCTCGCCCGGATCTTCTGACTTGCCGAAGCCTCCCCCAACTCCTGAAGAATATCCAGATTGTCCGGATTGTCCATCTCGCTGAGGGAGGCAACCTCGTCCGGGGAGAGCCCGCGCTTCAGAGTGCCCACCTCTTCTTCGGACAAGTTCACGTTATACCGAAGATACGAGAGCACCGGTGCCCCCGCCACGAGGTCCCCACCCAGATCACCTACCTCACGGTCAATCACGCGTGCCGTCGGACTCTTCGACATCCACTGCATCATCGTCTCGACAAGCGCCGCACAGTCATCCATTAGGCTGAAGAGCGCCTTGATGGCCCCTTTGGCCGCCACCCGTGATGGCGTCTGACTGGGGTCCGAAGACCCGGTCCCGACGGAGACGAGGAGCAACCGGTCTGCTCCCGTTAGCCATTTGACGTTGTAGCCATCGAGCGTCGCGTACATGAACGCTTGAAGCGACGGGTTGTTGAACGGACTGACGCCCCCGTCAACGAAAGTGCCGGTGACCGCTTTTTTGCCCTTCTCCGACGCAATGGTGATGGGCTCAGGGTCGAAGTATGAGGGTGCGGCCGTAGACGCTCGGACCACTTTCCACAGCGGATAGTCGGCGTTCGAGATCCAGGTGTCGGAGGGCTTCGCTTTGAAGTACCGCCCACCCGGGTTGTTCCCGAGCGGCCACGGACTGCCCGTGTCCAGCCGCTTCGTCACAATGAGGAGCCCCGTCTGAAGCGATTTATCCCCGAGCGTGCGGTCCTTCCCGAACACCCGCTGCAAGTGCGTGACGAGCGTCTTTTCGTCGTAACGTGCGCGGACGATGCCTTTTCTGAGCCAGTCCTTAGAGAACACCTCGCGCCCGAGCCTCCGGTAATGGCCAATCACCTCATCGACGGTCATCCCAGCGGCTAGCGTGGCCGCGATGATGGCGCCGGTGGACGTGCCCGCCACGAGGTCGAAGTAATGGCACAAGCGGAAGCCGGGGTCATCTCCATGCCGCTCCCGGAGAATCGCTTCGATCCGTCGCAGCATGCCAAGTGTGAGGATCCCTCGCAGACCCCCTCCATCAAGGGCGAGAATCCGTTTTGGACTGGGTGCGTTGAAGTGCTCCGCGAGCGTGAGAACTCGGTACGTCATGTGGAATTACCCTTTCAAGCGGTCGAGCCGCTAATAGTTCACCTGAGGACCCTAATAGGTGTCATGCTCGGTGGCCTGCTCAGCAGCCGGCTGCAGCTCTGCGAGTGCCGACGCCAGTTTACTGGTCACCGCTCCTTCTTCCTCCGCCTGATCCGCGAGTTCTTCAGGCTTTTGGCCGTCTCGCGCGCCAAACGCCGCGCCCAGAACCGTCCGCCGCAGCCACTAGTCATGCTCCCCACGCTTGAGGGCTCGTGCGCACGTCGCCAGCACGAACTGGTCCACAACGGCTGCGCGTTCGGCGTCGCCAGCCTTACCGCGAGCACGAACTAATTGTGGTAGATTGCTCGAATAGTAGTAGAGCTTGTAATCAAACTCCATCCCACGCGTGTAGTGCTCGATCGCCATTTTCAGATAGTACCGCTCCTCAGTTGTTGGCGCAGCCTCTCTTCACGCCACGCGCTCCTGCTGGGCTGCCCCGATTCTGCCAGCGCCAAGAGCTTTTCCGGAGAAAGTCACAATTCTGAACGGAGTCGTTTCAAAACCCCTCGAGCCCGTGGCCCGTGCGGCGGAGTCGTATATCGCAATCGCCCGGCTAGACGTGCAGAGCTTTGCCATCTGCTGTAGAAACATCTACGTCAGTTTTTCACCGGGATCGGTACCGCGGAACAGTGTGTCGATGATGCCCCGCAACTTCGCAAGTGTGGAATCCGCGAAAAATCCGGCAACGCCCGCGGTAACCACTAGGCTAGCGGCGCTGACCGGTACCTGTTCAGCGCCTAAGATTGCAGTCACAACAAAATACGCTGCCAGACCGATGACCCCACCAAACAACGTGCGGGTCACAAAGTACGCCCACCAATCCGTTCTGAGCACGCGGTTGGCAACGTAATTCATTAGAGTCTGGATCATCGCTATACAGGTACCCAATGCTCCTGCTGCAGCCACCAGGATCAGATACGCCCAACGACCAAGGGAAGATGTTTCGGGGGAAAGTTCGATTCCCGCGCTGGCCTTAGAATCGCTGCCCGACGACACTGCTGCCAGCGTGACGCGCTGTCGTTCCGATAAAACTTTCGGGGCTACATAACTCACACGGGTTTCTCCAAGCGTAACAATTGCGCCCGTCTTCGGAGACACTTGCCAGCTCACCACGGCAGGAGAATCGCCCCTGAATTCGCAGTTAAAATCACGCTGTTCGCCCGGCTTCAGTGTGGCGCTCACGGGATTCACGAGGAAGTGTGAGTGCTTCGTAATTCTGAAGAAGGCTGTGCCCGACTGAGTCCGGTCAGCAGTGCTCGTCGCGGTAATCGTGTCCGTCTGGTCGGTGGTTGTTGCAGGCGCAAGATACAAACCCGACGAACTGACCTTGCCCAGGGTGGCGGCCCAGATTACGCCAGTATCGCTTGAGCCATGCACTGTGGCGACCAGCTGCAACTCGTCAGACTCAGAGAGCGTCGCGGCCGGAGGATCGACACTGACGGAGATCCCCGCAGGCTGTGGCAGACGCCTCCAGGCAATGACCAGTAAGAAGATCAGAAGCGGAAACAGAACTCCCCACGCAGTTGTCGCTAACTTTAATTGCTTGGGTATGGGTTGTACCGGCCGCGGCGAGACATCGGGCATGATTTTCGCGGGAGTGGGATCGAATTCCTGTGCGACGTCTCGGCGCCGACTTTCATCAATGGGGCTTTGCAGCATTTCGCTGCCAGAAATTAGAAAGGCCAAGTGTCGGACATCTGCATTGATGGATCCCTTGGCGTTCGGAAACTCCTCGAATGCGGCCAGTCGTTCAAAAAAAGAATACTTTGGGTAATAAGGGACTTCCGTTTTGTCGAAGTACTCCCCGTGGTTTGCGGTTGTCACCAGATCGCCGAATCGCTCGCGCGCGAGCTTACGCATGGGAATGAGTGAGTCGGTTTCGGTAAATTCCACCCGCATCGCAACGGGAAAGACTGCAAGGCCGGGCCGCTTATTGAGTACCCTGCGAGCAATATCCGACGCACCCAAAATACTTTGCACGTTGTAGGTGTAACAGACGACCAGAATGTCCGGCATTTGAATTGTGCAGATGCCAGACGTATCGCTGACACCAGTCCGGCTGTCGATAAGGACATAATCGAATTCACGTTTAGCCTGCTCTCGGACACTCTGGAAGAATCTGTCGCCCCCATGAGCTTGATACAGCGAGTACCAGTCGAAGGTGTTGATCCGCTCCGCGTAATCCGGCCCCTGGCGCCCAGCCGGCACAAACTGAATCTCTCCGCGGTTAGCGAAGTTGAGGATCGGGCCGCGCGGCCATCGGAGTGGTGTAGCCCATTTCCAGATCTGTGCGTGCGGCTCATACCATTTCGAGGCCCGCTCGCCATCGGCGGGCGGAGTTGAGGCGAGCATGGCATAGTTTCGTACGAACTCGATCAGCCCTTTGGACTCGGGCTCAGTCAGCTCTTTGTCTGACAGGAAAGCGCGGAAATAACGGTGAAGGCCCGGAGCTTCAAGATCCCAATCGATAACAAGCACTCTCTGCCGATTGCTGGCCAGCGCCCACGCAACGTTGGCCAGAGCCATGGAACGCCCGGTACCGCCCTTGTATGAATAGAAAGTGACGATCTGTCCCATTTGTTCAGAAGCCGGGTATCGTCCCGGGGACGTTTGTACTGGGTTCAGCCATAATCGCAGTGCGAAGCTTCGCTATCCTCTTAATCAGGAGATCGTCGAATTTGTCTCTCGTAGTCAGCGTTGCGTTCAGCGCATCCGAAAGATCAACTGGTAATTGGCTTCCGCCGGCAGTGGAGAGAACAATCGTAGCGACTCCTTTTTTCTCGATCTGGCCGAAGCGGTTCAGCAGTTCCCGGTCTTGGATAAGCGATTCGGTCAGCATCAGCACCACAGGGCTCTTCTTGTCCTGCGCCCATTTAACTTTCGCGAGCTTATTCACTAGGTCGTCAAGATTATTGAATCCGATGCCCTGGAAGGTCCATTCACGGGACTTAGCCAGCGCGGCGGCAGAGATGATCGCGTTCGGCGGAGGCGGGGAGAAGGGCAGGCTATCGGGAGGGACACTCGTTGGGTAGACGAGCGTTATTGACGCCGGTCCGGTTCCCTTCACCTCATCAACGTCTGGCAGAGGCCATTCGGGAAAATCGAAAGCGCTGGGAATGACGTCTAAGTCGGGCATAACAGGCAGAGGGGGTAAAACCCGCTCTTCTGTATTCTTGCGAATCAGGTTGCTGATCCGGCCCGCAAGGTTCAATGCATACAGGACGATTCTTTCTTTGCCCGGCGTTTGATCGCTCAGGATTGCCTGGTAAAGGCCGTCCATTTGGAAGGGCGTCAGATCGCCGGAGGGTTTCTTCCCCTGGAAATCGTTCGGAAGAGCTTTGGGAACGCGGGTCAGCGGATGCCACAGGATCGGAATCACGCAATCGGGTGGATCGCCGCCGTCCCGCTTATAACGCTTGCGCCGCTGCAGGAACGCCTCCAGTTCCTGCCCGCAAACCTTGCTGTCAAAATAGAGTGGGGATTGGAGGCAGATCAGAATACCGCTTGAATTCAGGGCCGTCTGCAGCGACTCTCTCCAATTTTCACCGGCTTCGATTCCGCGCGGTGCGAAGAACGGCTCGTCTACTCGTCCGTGAGCGACCTTCAGATTTTCATACAGGCGGTCGAAGAACCATCTCACGCGGCCCTGCGAATTCCTATCGTCTTCACTAGAGTAGCTGAAGAAGAACGAGTAGCTCATGTTGGAGCCTCAGTGCGGCCGCCCAATTGTGCCGACGGCACTGCAAACGCCGTGAAGAATCTCAGGTCGACGCTTAAATAGTACTCACTGCCGGCCACGTACACCGGCGCGACCCACATGGGTCCGTCGCGTCTCCGCTTCAATAGAGCGGCAATCATGTTAACGACAGCCAACATCAAAGAATGAGTATGCATGTGGTAGTGAGCGTAACGCAAGATGCGAACCGAGTTCAATCAAATCCGGCTGCGTCGCGGTCTCTTGGCGCCAGGAGTAGGCGCAAGCCAATTCAGCGCAAAGAGGGGATCATGTGGGCTCAAGGAATGCGTGCGCTTCTGGCAGAAGGGGCTGAAACCCAGACATCAAATCTATATTCAAATTATCAGCGTCAACTGGAATTTGACGCTCCTCACGTAGACTCCATATGCCATCGCGCGTACTTACGGATTGGAGTCGGTGGGCAATTCCCGGCGACAACAGCCCTTCTCACCAACAACTTGGGAACGTGGTCCCTAAACGGGGTTGTGGGAAGCTACGACCTGCACTGAATGCGCCGATTCTAGACGAGTGGTCGTCGCGGACGCGGAAGCTATGAGTCACCCTCACGTTTAACCTTGGCGCCCATACTCGGTTTCGGATCCGAACCAGTCGAAATCATTCTTGGCACACACACTTGTGCCTGTTTCAGGCCACAAGTCGGATCTAGTACCGCAATTTCGGTAGGCTCGTTAGGAATCGCAAAGTGTCCGGCCGATCATAGGGGATCTTCCGCTGGCTGTAGTAGGACACATAGGCTTCGGTGAGGATCTCAAAAATCTGCTCTGAGCTGACTGCAGAATTCACCGATACCTGGTTGTCGAACTTTGTGTAATCGTCGAGTGAAATGTGCTCGTGATCGAGCATATCCCAGTAGGGTGTCCCGGGATATGGAGTGAGTTTGTAGAAGCCAACCCGATCTGTATCAAGTTTCTGCGCAAAGTCGATGGTCGATCTCATATCGTCCAGCGACTCGTCTGGAAAGCCGAAAATATACGAGGCCTGGCTCTCGATGCCCAGGTGGCGGCATGTCTCAACAATCTCCCGGTGTTTTTCGAATGCCGCGGTCCGCCCGCCCTTGTGCTTCAAGCGGCGCTCATGGGACCCCGTTTCCACTCCAAAACGTACTTGGACACACCCGGACTCTTTTAGCAGCTTAAGCATCACGGGAGTAGTCGCATCAATACGGATGTAACAGTCATACGTGATCCCAAGTGGGCCGATATGCTCACGAACGGCCGCGAGTTTCTTTTCGTTGTAGGCGAACACATCATCGTAGAAGCGAATGTGGCGCACGCCTCGCAGAGTCATCAAATCGCGGATCTCAGCCGCGACCAATGCCAACTCGCGCTGCCGCACACCCTTGAAAAATGCAGGAGATACGCAGAAATCACAACTATAAGCGCACCCGCGTGCGGTGATGACCCCGGCAGCTCGATATTTCTCATAGTACTTCTCTGAGAGAAGATCGCGTGCCGGCACTGGTAGTGCATCGAGTTCGATCTGCAACGGAGCCCATGGTGTGGTGGTAATTCGTTCGTCAATGTGGTCGGTACGGAAGGAGATGCCCCGGATACCTCCAAAGTCGAATCGTTCGGCAAATGCCGCCACCACGGCCGCCATGGATTCTTCCGACTCCCTGTGGGTGATGACGTCTATCTCAGGGCACTTCGCAAGCATTCGACGGGCTGTAAAGCTCGCGTGCGGCCCCCCCGCAACGAAGAGGACCGAAGGATCCACTTTCTTGGTTAGCCGGGCGAGCGCAAAACAGAACCCTTCGCTCACGGTGTAAACGGCCGAAGCGACAATCCGCGGACGCCAAGTTTCCATCGTCTCGATAAAACTCTCTTCCGAGTCACCGATGTATGGGTCGTACAGGCGAACTTCGTGCCCTAGCTCGCGAAGGAATGATGCAATATATAAGAGTCCGATCGGTTCGACCTTGATGTCATTCAGCCAGCCAACGTACGGAGGGTTGACGAGTAGTATCCGTGTGCTCCGCGCTTTTGTAGGCCAACGGATAGTGCCGGGCGAGATGGTAATAATCGGGAGCCCCATTGAAGCTGACCGGCTATGCCATCGTGCGGGTGGTCGGAGCTAGCTGAAGTTCGAAAGCTAACACGCAGCGAAAGCCGACATTGGCAAATCGAGCTTTCGGAAATTTGCCCGGATTACGAAACGCCGAAAGCATCTCATGTTCCTGCCTGTTAAACCATGAGCCGCCCCTCAGGTAATGGTAGCTGCGGCCTCCTCCATCGTCGTTGAGGAACTCGTAGACTTGTCGGAGCCGGGGCGGATTCAATTCACTTCGATACCAGTCTTCGCACCATTCCCAAACGTTTCCCCCGAGATCGTGAATCCCGAATTGATTTGCCGCATAGCATCCAACCGCGGTAGTGCCGGGAGCCTCACCAATTGCTGGCACCCCACGGGTCAACCAGTAATTGCCTGCGATGGGAGGTGGCGGCCATTCACTTCCCCACGGAAACTGCTCTTCACCAACTGCCTCACTCCATTCTGCGTCACTGGGCAATCTATATTCCTGGGTGGAGGAAAGAATCCCACCTTCGTGCTCGCGCTTCGTCAACCAACGGCAGAATGCTACTCCGTCCTCCCAGGTAACTCCTACCGCAGGATGTGTCCCGCTCTGTGGAAAGCCGGGGCTCATCCAATTATGTCCCTGAACCATCCATTGATCTTCGCGCAAGGAATAGAATTGGCCGTCCGTCGCCGGACGGTCTGTTTCAAGCACGAAGGAGCGAAAATCCTGCACCCGCGTTGGCCAGACCGCCATTAGTTTCTGCCCGACAGGAACAAACGTCATTCCGAGGCTGTTAGACCAGAGCGCGTGAGGACGAGGCGGGAGTATGTTTCGGTCGACCATTCCCTGAGATGGCGCATGCTTTGTATTCCACCAAACAGCAAACATTTCGCAGGAACTCCTACGCTTATCCGCAAGTTTTTGCAAGTTCTCGATAAGCTCTGAGAGCCGATCTCCATCGAGCAATTCCAGCGCGGTCTCAACCCTCTCTTGCATCGACAGCGACAACAAGGCTTTGTGGGCTAGGCGTGCCTCCACAAAATGTCGCAGCGAGGTCTCTTTCGCATCAATTTGCCTGATGCGTCTCTGTTTGACCTCTTCGATTCTCTGCTTGGCCGAACGGGACATACTGAGTGGCATCGCTCGCACGGCCTCTTCACCGCCATACCAAGGCAACTGCTCAGCACCCACATTCTTACGCACATAGGCGTTGGTGTGAGAGAGTGCGTAGTTGAACGCGTCATCGAGGGCAATCATTCCATCATCTTCCCGAGCCGGTGCCGCCCCACGGATCCCCTCAACAAAATAATGCGTAAATACACCTTGACCCAACTGTGGCGATTCCCATGAGAGTTGCCCAGCCCCGCAAGAACTGACGACCGCGAGTCCCCGAGGGCGGCGCAGGATCTGCACAAATTCGTCCGTCATGCTTTCAGCACCTCGAGATCCACCTTCGACCGATGCTCGACAGCCGTCTACAATGAAGAGCTTGCTGTGCGTTCTAACACGATTACACGCAGCGAAGATCGTATCGAGTGTAAGCCCGGTCTCACGCATGAACCGGCGGGATCCATCCGCGGGCATCAGATAAGCAGTTCCGTCGTCGACAAACCCGTGCGTCGAGAAGGCCAGCGCGCATAATCCGTCGACGCTTGCCCCCTCATCGGCAAATGCCTCAATTGCGTAAAGCAATTCCGTCCGCGTCGCGGCCACGACCTTTGTTCCGGCCTTTTCGAGGTTCTCAAGCCATCTTCGAGCACGAGCAGACGCAGCGGGGCCCCCTAGCGCGATCCAGACACGTTCTGGTGCGATAAGCCCAAGATCGTTTATGAAGGTGTGTGCGAGGGCGATTGCGTCATCAGGTGCATGCGGAAGTCGCGACAAGTAAGATCGTCTGTCGAACGCACCGATCCCGACGAAAAGACCAAGCGAGCATTCAGGGGCCCTTAGTGCGACGGGAAGCGGTTCGGCCATCGTTGAGGCGCCGTCTGTAGGCGGTTCGGGACTCCGAGAGGTGTCCACGGACTCAAATGATCCCGTGGGAGCCGTGCGGATTCGCTTAAGCTCAGCGACGATGTCGTCGACCAGTCTGGTTAGGACTCGGTGATAGTCTTCTTTCTTGTATTCCGGCTCGGAGATAGCGAGCGCACGGGGCCGAGTCTCTTCGTCGAGTTTCCAGAAATGGTAACCGTTGACATCGGCGATCTCCGCTGGCCGTTGCTTAACCTCCACAGGAAGTCTCTCTACGACAAATACGCGGCTAGATGGTGATATCGTTCCACGCGTCGCTTGGATGAAAACGCGGAGTTCACGTAGACACCAATCGGACTCCCTATACCCGGGTGACAGGATTAAGAGCATGAGGGCGGAGTCTCGAAGCGCTCTATTAATTTCAGGCGGAACTTCACGGTTGCCTGCCATGTCGACAACATCCATCCAGACGGACGCAGAATCAGACCTCCCCAGATGCTCCGCCAATGCGATCTTGATGGACTTGACGAGAACTGAGACCCAGCCCTCTACGCCCCCGACGGGGATCTGATTGTCAACCCGTGCGTAGCTCACGAAGAGGTCAAACTGAAACTGGTTCGCGTAGGCCATGTGTTGCTCGAACCTCAACCCACCTCGATCAACTGTCCTATCCTCGCTGCAAGAGCCGTCCCTCTTGCAGCAAATTGACTCAGATATCTTAGATTTGGACCGCGGCTCCGTAAAGCTGAAGCCGTCTTATGTAGCTTGATTTCTCCTCCGGGCAACGCCAGATAGAGGAGGAGCAGGTCCTCTAAGGAGAAGACAGGGATAGAACCGCCGTTCAGCATGACCCGCGTCAAGTTCGACCAGCAGGGATGGCGTCCATCCCATGAGAACTCCATGTCGCCGCGGCACACAACAAAGTCACCCACAATGTCGATCTCAATTCCGTCCCAGACATAGCGACCCCATACGCTCGTGATGCCGTCCTCAGTGTGAGGATGGAGCGAAAAGACCTCGATCGCGCCCGAGAGACTTCTCCAGATCTGGCCCACGTCCTCGCTAGGCGCGAAAACATCGATATCACTCGGCGTGTATTCCACGCCGGCAAGGGCCAAGGCTGAGCCGCAAGCGATAGCCCATGTGCATTCGGGCGGAATCATTTGAGTCATCTGACTGAGGATGTCCTTAAATGCTAGAGGCAGCATACGTTTTCTTTAAGGCGAACCTATTTCCTCGGGGCCAACATAGCCTACCACCGTTAATCACAATGGGAAATCCCGAGGCTATAATTTCAAAACGATTTGTATCATTCATGCGAGACCCCTTTCTTCATTTGGATACCGGTGCATATTCAGAAGGAAATGAGATAACGTGTCCTGTAGAGACGCACTACGCGGACCATCCAACGTGTCGGCTATGTTCAGAAATCATGTGTTTGTGGGCACTACAATTTGCGGTTTTGGGACGCGCCAATTCAAGGACTTATCGACAGGGACGGAACGGGGATTCTGGGCAGGCCGCCAAAATACTTCGACAAGCCTATAGTTGTTCGAAGGGAAAGCGGGCGCAGTGCGCTAATCGGATAGCACGTTAACCATTGAAGATATTTTCAGCGAGTGGGTTGATGAACACTCAAAGCACGCAAGCGAAAGTCGGTCGCCATCTAGACAGCAGCAGCCGCCGTCATCACCGGGGACGTATGCGAAATTGACAGTCATCTCGTCGCGCGCTTGATGCTCCGCCCGTTGGGCATTCTCAAGTACGCCTGATAGCCCCTCGACCACCTCACAAGATAGGCCCGTCCCTCAACCACAAAGCCATCCAAACTGTGCTTTACGGCATACTCCGAAAGGTCAGCTATCTGGTTTATGGATCCTCGCCCTTTGAAATTCAGAGAGGTGTTGCACAAGACGCCATATCCGGTGCGTGCCTTGAATGCGATAAGCAACTCGTACAGATTTCGATTGTTCTCAGACGACACTGTCTGAATGCGAGCAGTCCCGTTCACGTGGGTAACAGCAGCCAGCCCGTCCGTTCTTGCACGATGTGTGTAGAGCATAAATGGAGTCGGGTGATCGCAGCCAAACCATTTTGCAGCTTCTTCTTCTAAGCAAACAGGCGCAATCGGACGGAATTGTTCGCGCTGCTTAATCTCATTTAGCCGCACTCTGGTGCTTTCGCGGAATGGTGCAGCGAGAATCGAACGGTTACCTA
>Ga0187819_10000089_pt1 | contig 40066 bp, 29 predicted proteins | sample NC_wetland_sal_i_15_FD_132411 | JGI IMG/M metagenome (GOLD analysis project Ga0187819, IMG submission 132411) | Wetland sediment microbial communities from Neuse River Estuary, North Carolina, USA - SO4_4 | ecosystem: Environmental > Aquatic > Freshwater > Wetlands > Sediment | place: USA... | reverse complement strand
CGACGCCGCCGCGGCGAATTTGCGCGATGACGAAGACGAAGCGCTCCGCCAGAGTCTCGCCTTCGCGCAGTCTCTGCGGCTCAAAGCTCCGGGCACAAATCGGGAAAAGGTGAATTGAATGCAAGTCGACAATATCGCGGACGTAGTCGAAAGCCTTGCCGCGGAACAGGCGCTGGACGCGGTGCTTTCCGCGAACCCGGGCGCGCGCGCTTGCCTGACCAGCAGCTTCCAAGCCGAAGACATGGTCGTGGCGCATCTCCTCCGCAAGCGGATCCCCGATGTCCCGGTGCTGTTCCTGGAAACCGGTTATCACTTCGCGGAGACCTACGCGTATCGCGATCGCATGACCAAAGAATGGTCGCTCAACTTGGTGAATGTGCTGCCGGAGCAGACCGTCCCCGAACAAGAATCCACCTTCGGCATTCTGTACCGCGGCGATCCGACACGCTGCTGCCAGCTGCGCAAAGTGGAACCGCTGATGCGCTCGCTTGAGCCTTTCGACGTGTGGTTCACAGGACTGCGGCGCGAACAATCGCCGACACGCAAGAACTTGAGAAAGGTCGAACTGCATCGCCTGCCGACGGGCAAAACGTTGTGGAAGGTTAGCCTCCTCGCCGATTGGAAATGGGAGCAGGTTTGGGACTACAGGAGCGCAAACGGCATTCCGCACCTGCCCCAGTACGACGAAGGCTATCTCAGCATCGGCTGCCAGCCCTGCACGGCGCTGCCCGCCGATCCGAACAATCCCAGATCCGGCCGCTGGGGTGGAACAAAACTCGAGTGCGGCATTCATACGTTCTCGGAGCGGGCGCGCGGATGATCTTCCTCATCGGATTCCTGATCGCGCTGGCTGTGGGAATGACGGGCATCGGCGGCGGCAGCTTCACGGTCCCCGCCCTGGTTCTAGTCGTCGGGCTAACCGCCGGCGAAGCGGTGGGCACGGCTTTCGTGTTCGCCGGGGTGATCCGGCTGATCGCGGCGCCGTTCTATTTGCTGGGCAAACACTTCAACGCGCGCTATCTCTGGCTGCTGTTGGGAGGAGCCATCCCGGGCCTGCTGATCGGCACGTTCGCGCTTCAGCTGCTAGGACGGGAAGCGGGAAATCCCATCGTCGTGATCTTGCTCGGAATCCTACTCGCCGCGTCATCCACTATCACGTTTGCCCCTCGGGTGCAGAATCCAGGTTTCGCGCGCAAGAATTCGCACTGGCTTCCATGGCTCGCACTGCCGATCGGAATCGAATCGGGATTCTCCTCGGCCGGGGCCGGGGCTCTCGGTACGGTCCTTCTGTTGAACTATTCCGAAATGACGGCGCCGCAGGTCGTCGGCACGGACTTGGTGTTCGGACTCGTTCTCGCGACGATCGGCGCCGCATTCCATTGGAAATTCGGCGCGATCAACACGCTGGTGCTAACGCAACTCATTGCGGGCGGAGCTCCTGGCGTGCTCTTCGGATGCGCCCTGGCTCGCGTTGTCCCTGCGCGGAGGCTGAAGCTGGTGGTGGCGGCGGTCGCCATCTTCGCCGGCGTTCAACTTGTTTGGAATGGCGCTCACACTCTCCTGGCGCATCGGTCCACAGGCGCAATCCGGGCTAGCTCTGTCGCACAACTTCAGAAATAGCTGCGAGACGCTTCAGGTCCGTAGTGGGCGGGACATCGTCTGTGGTTGTCACCAGGGCGGGTCGCAAATCGCCAATCACCTGGCCCAACAACGAATCGAAGCTAGCATCGCTGTGTTGATCCTGCTGAAAGGCGGCGGCCGGCAGGGCAACGCCAAGTTTCGCGCCGTGCATATCGCCATGTTTTTCGGCGGAAAGACTTCGCACCGCCTCCAGCGTCGGGCACACAACGCAGTCCCGGGCCAACCGCAGAGCCGCTTCGCTGTTTCCAGCGAAGGCCCGCTCGCTTGCAATCTGCAAAACGGGAAGCGCCTCGTAAAAGCGACTGACGTTGAAAATCGGCATCAGCATCGATGTCCATTCTTCGGCGGTTTGCTCGCCCAGAATCGGAAGGATCTCCTCGCGAAGAAAAACAAGATTCGCTCCGGCCTCCGCGAACGCCTTAGAAACATGCAGGATCGTCGAGTTTGCAATTTCCAACGCGGAGTCAAGCAGATCCTCGTGCGTCAGCGGGTCCTGCCCCAACAAACCGGTGAGCCTGGCAGCGAGCGTAAAAGGGCCGGAGACACCAGCCATGAGCAGCGAATCCTCGCGCAGCAACGCCTTGAGCCGCCGGATGACTTCTAGAGCCACTGGAATGCGGCCTTTCTTGACCGCATCTTCAGGCGACGCGAGGCCCGCAGGCAGTTGCCCTCGCTCTGACGCAGTAGGCCAACGCAAAGTCGCCCCCTCATGTTCCGACGCCCATTCCAGCGTGCCGCCAAGAGCCTCGGCTTCCAGGAGCGCATCGAAATAGCAACTGACACCGTCGGATCGCAGGGGCCCGCGGATTTGGCGCAACGCGTTGGAGATTTTCGTCGGATTCGCGAGAAATGCCCGCGGCGACAGATTCTCTACCCGCGCTCCGAGAGCGAACACGATGGGCACAAACAGCGGCCGGAGCGGCGCATTTCCCTGCAGGAGGTCCCTGAGGATCTGACGCGGAGCAATATTTTCAGCCATCGATCAGGGCCGGAAAACGGGCCCAAGAGGTTTCGCGTCCGGCCAGGAACCATAGTATTGCAAGATTTCTTTGGGCGGACTCTTCTTGTTCCACTCCTGGTGAAACTCATCGTAAGACTTGCCGCGAGCCAGCCGCGCACGGCGTTCTTCGTCTCTTAGCTGTTTGGTTTTTTCGACGTCCAGCTTGCGGCTTTCCGGGTTGTAGGCAAGGCGGTAAATTGCTTGCGCGGTCCAGTCCGAAACGATGAGTTTCTTCAGATCTTCGAGCACAGTTTCGGGATCGCGCTCCAGCGGATCGCCGTAGCCCGGGCCGCCTCCGCTAAAACCGAAAAGTAGATCGCCCTCTTCATATACCTTGGGTGTTCGCGCCACCAATTCGTAGGTCCAGTTTCCGTGGATCGTGCTCTTTTCCAGGATTTCGCGGTGATCCATGGAAAGGCGCGTATCTCCTTCGCGCATTTGTTGCAACAAGTCCGTCTTGCGAATGCTGATGCCGGGAATGGGCGCCGACGCGTATCCGCCGAACAGAGGCTGGCCGAGCGGAACTTTGCTGCCGTTGCCCATGCACATCGAGACAAGTCCCGGAACCTTGTGAATCATCCAATGCTGCGTGGCGCCGGACCCGCCGCGATGGCGCCCCGCGCCGCTCGAATCTTTCCAATGCTGTGCGAGCGTCACGGTGATGGGCAATTCGCTCTCGACCTGCTCGGAATCCGGTGCGCGCCCAAACGCGCACCACGCGAAGCCGTATGCGTCCATGCCATCCATGCCCGAGCGGCCGCCTTGTCCCTGCGTGTTGAGCGCGTAGGAAAGAACGTCCGCGAAGGCCAGATTCCATTGCGAATGGCCGGCGCAAATCTGCGAAGTATGCTGGCTGCCGGGAGGCGCTGCGATCTGCCGCCACAATCCCGCGCTCGAGTAGGTCATTTTGGCGAACGCACTGTGCGTGGCGCAGCGCGCTTGCATGCCGATGAACACGCAGCAACTGGTGGCTGCGGAGCGGCCCGGATTGACGATCGCTCCATCGGGAAAAACAAAATCGATCGGCGCAAAGGTGGAGCTGCAAATCGGCAGGTCGTGGAAAATATACTCGTACATGAAATTCGCGATGTGCCCGACGACCGCCTGCGGATGCACATTGTACGAAGAGGGATTCTCCGGCGAAGTCCCATGGAAATCGAAGGTGACTCTGCCGTCGCGAGTCGTCAGGGTCAAGTAGCAGGCACGCACGAGAGCAGGCGTCCAGCCAATGGCGTCATTGAAGACAACCGCGCGAAACTTGCCGTCGGGCAGCGTTTTCAGCTTCTGGCGTGCGCCCGCCTCGGCCGTGTCCGACATCTTGCGCAGCAGCCCGATGAGATACTCCTCGCCCCGCTTTTCGACCACCTCCAAGAGGCGGACGCGGACGCGGTCCGCCGTCGTGCAACGCGCGCGCAGGTCCGAGATAAACATCGCCGGCGCGCGAAGCCCGTACACCGAATAGAACTCGAGAAAATCATTGCGGATCTGGAAATTTTCACCAATTTTGATCGGTGGAAGATTCAGTCCCTCTTCGAAACGCGATTTCGCGCTGACGGGCATGCCTCCGGGCTCGATCGCCCCGGTTTCTGTGGTGTGCAAAGCCGCCGAGGCCCAGGCCAGCAGCTTGCCCTTGTGGAAGACCGGCATGAGGGCCACCTGATCGGGATTGTGAATTCCTCCGTAGAGTGCATCGTTGGTGTACCAGATGTCGCCATTGCGGATGCCGGGATTCTCTTCGTAATACTTTAGAATGAATTTGATCACGATGGGTTGAATGATGGCGTGAAGATACGTTCCGCATGAGGCGTTGATGAGGTCGCCGCCGGCCGTGAAGATCGCCACCATCGAGTCGCCGGAAACGCCGAAGTAGCTCCGCGACGAGCGAATGAAAATCTCCATCGCTTCATCCAGAATGTCGTTGGTCACCTGCACGCCGATTTCGTAGTCGCCTTGCGCGAGCTTTCCGGCGCACTCTTTCTCGTAAGGTGTTGCCGGCGCGGGTTTCAACCACTCCAGCTTTTCCGCAAGTGTGGGAATGGGCATTTGTGTCCTCTATTTCTTCTCAGAACCGTGCTGAAGAATTCCGAGGCCCCGCTCGTCGATGGAAAAATGCATAGACGGCGGAACGACCAAAGTTGTGTATTCGCCTTCGACGATCGCCGGGCCATCGACGGCATTCCCCGGCCGCAACGCCTCATACGAGTAAACGGGCGTTGTGCGGAAGTCTTTCTGCCCCGGCCAGTAGGCAGGCCGCTCTCCCTTTTTTGCTGCGGTAGCGTCGCGGCCCTCCAACTGCGATTTCGGCAGCTGGATTTTGCGCACCGGCACGATGGCCTTCAAGATAAAGCTCTCGATGAAAACGCCGCCTTCCGGATTGACAACAAACGGACTGAAGGCTTCGCTGAACTCCTTCTCGAAGGCATCGCAGACGGCTTGAACATCCTGTGCACCGTGAAGCGCAAGCCTCGGAGACAGCGCGCGTTTGACGTGGAACTGCCCGCCGTAAAGCATGTCCAGCTCGAGAACATAGGAGACTTGATTCAAATCCAGGCCGTCTCCGCGCAGATCGCGCTTGGCCTGTTCGACAAGGCTCTCCACGCTTTGGTTGAAGGATTCATATTCCGTTGACAACTTCTGCGTGACCGGCTCCATCAGCGTAAGCTTTTTGGAAACCTCGTAAACGTGCATGATGTCCATCGTCGAGGAACCAAAGGCGCAAAAGACCGGAGAGAACGCAAACGTCACCGCCTTCTCGATGTCAGACATGAACCCTTCCGCGTGCGTTGGGCCCGCCCCGCCTCCTACAAACAAAATGAAATCTTCCGGGCTGTAGCCGCGCAGGTGGACCTCTTTCATGATCGCCGAGGCCATATTTCCGTTGACGATTTTCCGAATCATCGCCGCGGCTTCTTCGACCGACAGCCCCAACGGCTTTGCAATTTTGTCGCGAATGGCCTGCACCGAGCGGTTCTTGTCCAGCCGCATTTTCCCGCCGAAATAATACTCGGGGTTGAGATAGCCAAGGACCACATCGGCATCGGTGACCGTCGGCTCGGTGCCCCCAAGGCTGAAGCACGCGGGACCGGGCATCGAGCCCGCACTGCGCGGCCCCACCTGCAAACGATTTTGCAGCAGCTTGTTGATCGACGCGATGGACCCGCCGCCCGCCCCGATCGATAGCGTTTTGATCATCGTGATGCCCACCATCCAGCGATCGATGATGGGACGGAAGTCGTAGCTGCGCACGCTGTCTTCAACGACCAGCCCAACGTCGAAACTGGTGCCCCCCATGTCCGTCATCACGACATTCTTATAGCCCAGCGTTTTGGCGACGTGGTGCGCTCCCATCAATCCGGATACCGGGCCGCTGTTGAACGTGCGGCTCGCCGTCGTGCGAAAGACTTCAGCGATGCCGCCGGAACTCTGAATCATCAGCAAAGGTTTCTTGTAACCGCGGTCGCGCAGCTTGTCCCACATCGTTGACAGCTCGATCTGCATGGACCGCTGCAGGTACGCGTCGAGAATGGCCGCGAGCGTGCGCTCGTATTCTCCAAGTTTCCCGACAACTTGCCCGGCGAGGACCACCGGCAAAAAGCCGATATGAAATTCCTTGTATTCGTCGCGAATGATCTCTTTGACGCGTTTCTCGTGAACCGGATTCAGGAATCCCCACAGCAGCGAGATCACAAAGCCACGCGCGCCTCGACTGACCAGCTGCCTCACCTTCTTCCGAACGTCCTCCTCATCGAGCGGACGGATGATTCGACCGCGCGAGTCCACGCGTTCCTTCACGCCCAAGATCAGATCGCGCGGAACAAGCGGCTCGGGCTTCTGCTGCACCGCAAGATTCCGCCGCTCCTGCACGCGCATCCCATCAATCCACTGTGCTCCCCGGCCGATCAGCGTGACGTCTTCATGCCCTTCCGTTGTGATCAGCGCGAGACGCGGACCTTTCCTCTCGATCAACCGGTTCAGCGCAATCGTCGTCGAATAGCGGATCATCTCCACTTCCGGCAGCAACTGGTCCATCCTTAGTCCCAGCGCGGTTGCGCCTTCCTCGATCACCCGCGAGAAACACACGGAAAGATCGTACGGAGTCGTCGGCACCTTCTTGATCAGCGTCTGCCCGCCGAAGTTCAGCACCAGATCCGTGAACGTTCCGCCGACGTCGATGTCAATGGAGTTCATTCAGCGCTCTCCAGCCGATTGTCGCGGATGACGAATTCGCCCTTGGCCAACCGCTCCTTCAATCGCGGCAGGTCCAGCTCAATGTCTTCCGTAATCGGATGCCCGGGAGGAAGATATTCCGTCTCCACCTGCGTGCCACATCCTGGACAGTAGAATTCCACAATGCGAATCCAGTTCGGATCGGGAGAAAAATTGAAGTCGCCGGAAACAATGGCGGGGTGAATCTCGCGAGGATCGCGATCGTAGAGCAGGCAGCCTTTCTTGTAGCTTTCCTTCGCGGAGCCCATCACATGTCCGCAACGATTGCACAGCCATCGCTCGCCGTCGAGATCAAGATCGAGATACTCAGTAATGCGAATCGTCGCGGGTTTTTCCGATGCCATAGCTTGTCCTTTGGCCGGCGGTTTCCTAAGTTTTCTCTCAACGCCGATGAAGCTTGCCGTTTCCGTAGCCGTCCATTTCCAGAATCCATCCTTCGGGAACGAAATAGGTCCCGTTGGCGCCTTCCAGCACCGCGCAACCCTCGACGCGATTGCCCGGCCGCAGCGCTTCCCAACGGTAAATCTGCGCCGCGCCGGTTTTACTTCCCCAGGACACGGCGCGAGTGCCTTTCGATGCCGGCGACGCGTCTGCGCTCCCCACGGGTAACTGCGGGAGATTTGGCTTCGGCATCGCTTTCCTGATCTGTAAGCGAACAAGATCGATGCAGAAGGCTTCGCGCTGCGCGGTGGAAGAGTTGCTCAGCGCAGCGTTGACTTGAAAGGTTGCGGCGTTGAGGCTCTGCAGCGCCGGCTCCGGCATGACAATCGAGACAGCGGAGTGTCCCGTCTGCGAAACTTCCCATTCGACCAGATACGTCGCATCCGCCGCGCTGAGGCCTTCACCGAGCAGATCCTTTACGCCCTCGGCTTTCATTTCCTCAAGGACCGCGCGAATCCGATCGAGGCTGCCGTCGTCGAGCGTCGAGAGATACAGAGCGCGTTCGTAGACATGAGAGATATCCGAAACCGATGAGCCAAACGCGCTGAACACCGGACCCAGACCAAAAAAATAGACAGACTCGAGCCTCACCTTTTCCGCTACGCCGCACGCAAAGAGGCCGCCATTTCCTCCATAGGCAAAAAGCGCATGTTTGGAAAAATCCTTCCGCAGTTCGTTTTGAGCCTCGGAAATCACGTCTGCGACCAACTGAAACGCACGGTCCATGATCGCGCCGCATGCCGCCTCGACCGGCAAGCCCAGCGGGTCTGCAACCTGTTCCTGAATCGCACGGCGCGCAAGCTCGCGATCCAGCGGCTTCGCACCTCCCAGAAAGAAGTCCGGATTGATCAGGCCCGCCGAAACGAAAGCATCCGTAAGCGTGGCCTGATCGCCACCCAGACCGTAACACGCCGGCCCAGGAAACGAAGCCATGCTCTCCGGCCCAAGCGTCACCTGAGGATTTGCGCCGGCTCCCACCGGCCGCACCACGCTTCCGCCACCCAGGGCCACCGACCGCAAGTACGGAAGCGACAGACCCACGGGAATCCCGAAAAAGTCCGTCGGCTTGCGAACCAGCGGCTCGCCCCTTTGCAGCAGACTCACCTTGGCGGTCGTGCCTCCAACGTCAAGAGCGATCACTTCATCCAACCCGAATTCCTTCGCCAGGTAGCTGCTTCCGTGAATGCCCAGGATGGGCCCAGACTCAATCGTATCGATGGCCTTGGTCTTGGCGATGCCTGCAACGCCGCCGTTGATATGGCTCACGAAAAACGCGCCGCGATAGCGATGCGTATCTCGAAGCTCGTCTTCCGCCTTAAATAATGTCGCCGCGAGCGCGCCATGCGTGTACGCGTTGATCAGCGCACAGTACGTGCGCGTGCGATCGTCGGCGCCGCGGCCAATATCGCTGCCCGTCAGAACGGGAACAGATCCAAGAAAATGATCGGGGTACTGCTCCTCGATGATCCGCTTCATGCGAATCTCCGGCCCCGGATTCCGGTCGGCATCCTTCAGGCTCACGCAGATGCGCCGCACGCCCGTCTCCAGCAGTCCGCGTGCGGCCTGCATGATCTCCGCGTCCGGTGTAGACGCGTCCACTCCGATGACGTTTCCGCTGGAAACCAGCCGGTCCAACAATATGCTGCGCTGCGTCTCGCCGTAAAAATCGGATTCGTGCCCCCGCGAAATGATCAGCCCAAGCCGCGGCCCCCGCTGTTCCGCAAGAACGTTGGACGTGATCGTCGTCGACCACCGAATGAGGTCCACGCACTCGAGAAGCGCATCGACATCGTCGAAACCGAGCTGCGTAGCGCCTTGGGTCAAGCAATCGAACAAACACACGGTCAGATCGTGTGGCGTGGTGTCGACTTTGACGCAAAAGATCGCGCCCTCCCGGATGAAGATTCCATCCGTGAGCGTTCCGCCCACATCGATGTCTACGGTCAGCACGGATGCGTCATCCCCGGGTCATCCAGTAATCGCCGCCAGAAAATCGTCCGACTTCAGCGTCCACCCGAAAAACATCTCCACGTTATACACGGTGGCCTCGTGCGCCGCGGGAGGGCCCGCCGGCATCGCGCCGTCGCTAAGCAGGATCGGCCAATAGTCCAGGAAGTACGCGTCCCGCAACGTAGACTCCACGCAAACGTTGGTGGCGATTCCCGCAAAGAAAAGATAGCGGATGCCCCGCGTGCGCAGCATCGAATCCAGCGAAGTCCCCGCGAAGCCGCTGTATCTGGTCTTCACCACCACCAAGTCCGACGTCTGCGGCTTCAGTTGCTCAACAACATCGAAATCCCACGTGCCCTCCGTCAACAGCTTTCCCTTCAGCTCCGGCCGGCGATTCATCAGCGTCATCGCCAGTTCCTTGTGCCAATTCGGGGAGTTCGGCCCGCCGCTATTGCTCTGATCCGGCTTATATCCCATTTGCAGATGCACGACAGGAATCCCACACGCCCTCGCGCGGTCCAGCACGCTCTCAATTTTGCGTACGACCGCCCCAGCATCCGAAATATCCACGCCAGCAATGTCGAGCATCCCGCCTTTGCTCGCGAACGCGTTCTGCATGTCCACAACGACGACCGCAGCTTTACTTGCGTCGATCTCGATTGCCTCCGGCCTGGTATTCAATCGGATCATGCTTCTCGCTTCCTACGGCCGCCCCTCGTAGAGTTTCCTGATCAACTGCCCTTTCATTTCAAACCGCGGCAACGAACCCGCCGGGACGAGATCGACAGCCGCCGAAATACTCAGCACCGCCTTGATCCTTTTCTCGATTTCGATTTTCAGGCCCGGCGCACTTGACGAAAACTCCTCCGCTACTTCCGCAGCCACTCTCAGCGGAGGTCTCACACCCGGCCCTGGCTGATCCAGCAGAATCTGCATCTCTCCCGTCGTATGCGGATAAAAGCTCGTCACCACATCCTTCACCGCCGAAGGAAAGACGTTGACCCCCAGCACGATCAGCATGTCATCCGTACGTCCTATGCAGCGTAGCGCAAAGCTCGCGCGACCGCACGGGCACGTGGTCTCGGTAATCTTCACGCGATCTCGCGTCCGGAACCTCAGCAAAGGCACGCATTCTCGCTCCAAGCTGGTGTATACCAGTTCCCCGGACACTCCCTTTTCAATCGGCAGCACTTCCTCGCTTTCCGGATCGATGATCTCCGCCAAGATGAAATCCGCGCCGCTGAAGTGCATCCCTCGCTGTTCCGGGCATTCACCGAAAATAATCGGAGCCATGTCTGCGTTGCCGAGTCCCTCGGTGACGCGCGCACCCCATTCTTCCTCCATTTTTGCGCGCACCGATGGTATGCCCGCACCCGGTTCGGCGCCGCACACGATCTTCGTGAAACCCAGTTCCCGCGGACTCATCCCGGCCTCGCGCCGCACATAGTCCGCAAGATAAATAGCATAGGAAGGGGTGCAATGCAGAGCGTTGGCGCGAAGCGCTCTGGCCACCAACACCAATTTCTCCGACGCTCCCGGCCCAACGGGAACAAATGTCGCGCCAATCAGTTCAATCGCGTCCTTCGACGGCAAACCCCCAACGAACAGCGTCAATCCCGCCGCGTGAATCACAATGTCCGGCCGCCGAATCCCCTGCGCAAAAAATGAGCGCGCCGTGATCCGCGTCCAAATCTCCGCATCCCGGCGTGTCACACCGACAAAGCTGGGCCGTCCGGTCGTGCCCGTGGAAGAATGAATCCGCACGACACCAGTCATCTCCGCCGCCATATGACGTCCCAGCGGAGGGCATGCCAGCTGGCTCTCCCGCAATTCCTCCTTCGTCGTAAACGGGAACTTAGCTAAGTCCGGCAAAGACTGAAAGTGTTCGCGCTTCAAGCCACCCACGCGAAACTTGTCCTGGTAGAACGGCGAACGGGCATAAAGATAGTCTAGCTGCTTTCCGAGCTTCATTTGCTGGAGCAAACGGAGCTGGTCCGAACCGATCGCTTCGATTTCTGGATCAAAGAACTCAGTTGTGCGCATCTGTAGCAGCGGCCCTGCACAAAGACGACGCTTACATTAGCAATGATGAGGCGCCGAGGAAAAGCAGGCCCCGACCTCACGAACACGCCGGGGACACTCTTGCGGACCGGCTTGTTAGCGGTTCACAGCAACCCGCTGGCAAAACCGCGCTGCGAAAATCAGAACGTAAACTTAGCCGAGAGCTGCAGTTGCCGTGGATTGAGCATGGTTCTCGGCGCGCCGAAAGTGTTATTGGGAGTCGCCGGAACGTTTACCGGCAGCAGCCCGTCTGCAAGCCACACCGGCGGCGGCGCGGCGGGACATGCCACCGAACCCGAGCCTTGCTGGATCGCCAGCGTGGTGGCGTCGTTGAAGTGCCGCGGTATGGCCCCGCAGAACACCGGCGAGCCGTAGATGGAGTTCACTTCATCCACGTTCGCCCGGTTCAGCATGTTGAACGCATCGAACGCCACTTCGAGTCTCATGTGCTCTCTGATTTGGAAGTACCGGGATAGCCGTAGGTCCCAAACGTATAGCGGGTCGCCAATGTAGGTGTTCCTTGCGATCGTCGTCGAACAGTTGGAAACCGACGTGCACGTTCCGGCTATGGGAGCTCCTCCCACGCGATCGGTGCTGAGGCCCGCCACGTCGCCAAACGTGTTTTCCCCCGCGAACAATGTGAAGGGCCGCCCGGACTCTAGCGTGATAATGCTGCTGAACTGGAAATTCCGGATAAAACTTGTCTGCGGCGCATCGGCTGTGAAGTTTGCCACAAAGCGATGGCGCACATCCTGGTTGGAATTGGCGCGCTCCGACGCATAGTCGAACTGGTTTGGCGGCAGATTAATGAACGTCGTGAAGTTTCCGTTGTCGATCGTGTGGGAGTAGGTGTAGTTGGCGGTCATTCGGAAATACTTGCCAGCCTTTTCAATCGCCGATACGGTCAGGCCGTGATACACCGCGTTGGCAACGTTGTTGTTGTAGTCGAGCAAGCCTCCGCTGATGGTGGCGGGAACACTGCCCCCCGGCACGCCAAATTCCAGGCCGCTGGGATTGGCCAGAGTCGCGAAGAACGGTCCGAGGCCGAATGGCCCAAGCGTTGGCGTTCCTTGGCAAGGGGTAAGAGTACCGCTGGGGTCCAGCCATCCCTGCGCATCCGCGGGATTCGAGGGTTTGCTGGTTCCGAGCGGACACGGAACGTTAATGTTGTTGCCGCGGACCAGCTTGTGCGCCCCCACGAATTGATACCCGACATTGATGGTGAGCCCTCCGCCGATCTGCCGGTCGATCTCCAGGCTCGCCTGCTCGGCGTATGGAAGCCTGCCATCTCGCTGTATGCCTCCAGAGCCAACGCCACAAGCACCTGCGGGCCCGGCCACCGTCAAATTGCAGGGACCCGTGAGAGTCACTGGGTTGTACGGATTATCCGCGAGGATTCCCAGGGCGGTTACTGCTGCAAGGCTTGCGGGTGCTCCGCCGACGCAAAAAGCCGCAGGCAAAGGCGGGCACGGCAACGCCGGCGTCCCAGGAAACCCAGGTTGTGCGCTTAACTGCCAACCTCCGCTCGCCGCGCCGTTCCGGATCATCGGAACGGTTACAGGCGTTAGTCCCGATGCGGCGCATCCGGGGTCTGCACTTGGCGGCTGGCAGAAATACCCTGGAAGTGCCTTCTGGTTTCCGGTGGTGAAGAAGAAAGTAAGGTTGTTGCGATCAAAAAACGTCCCGAAGCCGGCGCGGATCACGGTCTTGGCGTTCGGCGAGTAGGCGAGGCCAATTCGCGGCTGCACGGCCCGGTAGTCTGCGTTGATCACGTTCCCCAAACCCGATTCGAAATCCCACCGCAAGCCGTAGTTCAGCGCCAGCTTAGGAGTCACTCGCCACTGGTCCTGAGCAAAGAAGCCCCAGTAGCCATGATTCAAGTTGTACGCATAATTCTGATACTGGTTGGTCGGAAACGCGTTCGGCCAGCCGCTGCCGAATCCGCCGCCGGTGGCCGGCAGTGGCACATAGCCGTTAGAGAAGCCGCCGGAACAGGCGGTGCTGAGATTCGGACAGTTCGTTCTCGGGAGCGCGGTCCCCCAGTATAAGAACGCCACGCCGTCCGCTTGAGGCGCCAGCGGACAACTGCTCGCACCAGGAAGTGCTCCCGCGGTGCCGGTGGTTACCCCTGCGACGAAGTTCGCGAAAGCGTACACGCAGTCGATGTTCGGGAACAGGATTCGTTCGGGCGTGAAGCCGGGGTAGTTGTTGTAGCCCCAAAGGTAGTTTCCGTCGAATCCGAATTTAGCGAGATGACGGCCCTTGACCCAACTCAAGGAATCGGAAAACTCGGCGCGGGTTTCGTAGATGGCATCATAGGTACCAAAGTTGTGCCCGAACTCCAAGTCGTTCACAACGCTCAGGTCGGGCTCCCCCGTCGCCCCAGGGAAGTTGTAGTGCCGCCTGGAATATTGCCCCAGGATCGTGTTCACGAGGTTGGGTTTCAGCTCTGAACTCAACGTGCCGACCACAGACTGGTCGCGAACGAAGAGATTGCGTGCTCCGCTTGGGCTGCCGATCCCCCCGCCGTCCTCGGTGTTGCCGATCAACTCACCCAATGAGCGTGCGTCTTCCACCGTGTACCGGAGCGCCAGGCGATTGTTGGTGCTGAGTTGATGGTCCAGTCTGATAAAACCATAGTCGTTGTCCGATGTTTTCAGCACCGAGTCCAAATAGGAAAGAGGCGTGCCCGTGCATTGCGCGGGTTTGAGATAACAGCCTTCCGGCGACAACCCCAAAAACGCCTTTGCCTGGTCGATTTCCGCGATATTGTTGTACAGATCCGGCGCATACGTGGGCGATTCCGCGCGCCGCTTGCCCTCGTAGTTCATGAAGAAAAACGTCTTGTCCTTCTTGACCGGACCACCCAGAGTGGCGCCGAATTGGTTCTGCCGCAATTCATGCGGGAGTGGTGCCGGCTGGAGAAGCGAACGCGCGTCGGTCGCGCCGTTCTGCAGATAGTCGTAAACCGAACCATGAAAATCGTTCGTCCCGGACTTCGTCACGATGTTGACGATTCCGCCCAGCGCCCGGCCGTACTCCGATCCGAAGCTATTGTTCACCACGCGGAACTCTTGCACCGCTTCCTGCGGAGGCGTCGCCCGCTGCACACCGCTGATCGAATTGACGAAATCCGCTCCGTCCACCGTGACTTCGTTGCTGAACGAGCGCATCCCGCCGAAGGAGATTTGCGTCACTTCAAACTCGGTGAACGTCGTCCCCAAAGCCGTCCGGCTCGTAGCCACGCCCGGTGTCAGCAGCGCGAAGTCCGTAAATAGGCGGTTACTGGTGGGCAGCTGCTGAATCTGCTGCGTGTCCACCACTTGGCTGATTTCCGTCTTGGTCGGCTCAATCGTGGGGACTTCGGTGGTCACCGTAACTTGCTCGCCCACGGCGGCAATCTTCAGGGACACGTCGATCGTCGCCACCTGGCCCACTCTTAGCTCAATGCCGGTCTGTGTGTAGCCCGCGAATCCGGGATACGTAATCTTTAGCTCGTAGTGGCCCGGCGGCAAGTTGGGGACGAAGTAGAATCCGCTCGTCGAAGTGACCGAGCTATACGCGCTGTTGGTGTCGGTTTCACGCAAATTGACCGACGCCTTGGCCACCGATCCGCCCTTCTCATCCAATACGGTGCCGTTCAGCTGGGCCGAACCGAGACCTGCCTGGCCAAAAACGCAGTCAACCCGTGCAAAGAGAACACCCAGACCGAGAAGTGCCAGAACCCACCCACGTCCCCTCATAACAGTTTCCTTCCGGCGAACATGCGCCGCAGAGAGTTGGCAACAAGGCCCCTGTCATTTCTGTTTAGATCAAGTACACCCCATTCTTCTGGAAGGTCTAATCCTGCGCTCGGGGCTTTGTCAAGCCTTTTATCGCTTAACATGTGCGATTATCGACAGCAATACCTTCTGGGTATCACTCCAACACGCCACTGCCTTGCCCCCGGCAAACTTACGGAGAACCCGATTTGTGATCGAATTCCACCGCTTCCTCCGAACCCGGGCCCTCCCCTTTGCGTCCCACCGCATCATCGCTCCGGCTCCCCTGCCCCTCCGCAGCACGGGCAGTCCCCAACCGCTCCACGGAAATCATTTCGTTCCCCGGCCGGCTATCCCGATTCAGAAAATAATTAATCCACGAGCTCGTTCCCTGCAGCTCAAGATTCCGCGGCGGAACATACGTCTGCAAGTCGCTCATTTGACCCGTCGCCTTCGCCCGCTCGTAAACCTTGATCCAGATACAAGGCTTGTCCACAACTTCGCAGCGCCCGCTCAACGTGCCGCCGCAAGGCCCGTTACGCATTCCTTTCGGGCACGTCTGTGGACACACGTACTCCATGTGACTCAGCACGCAATTCCCGCACGCTTCGCATCCGAATAGGGGAGCCTTGATGGCAAACTCGACTCGTTCGAGAGCCCGCGCCGCCGCCGGCCGCCGGTCAAACCACCGAAAAATTCCTGCAAGAAAATTGCGCAGCCTTCCCGGCCGGCCAACGGGAAAAATCTTGCTCATCGTGTCGAGAACTCCCGGCACCAACCCACGCGCTTTCCGCGCCGCAGGTAAGCTCTCGTACAAATAAAAACCGTTCTTCGGCGCCCAGTTCAGCTTTTCCGCAAACTCCTCCCACCGTGCCGCAATCGCTTCCGACCTCCGGATGATCCATCGAATGCTATCCGCCTGATGATTCCCGCCCAGATATGCCCCTGCATACCCAAGCCCTCGCAAAATTGCCACCATCCTCGCCGCCCGCTCCAGCCGTGCCCCGCGTCCCGCATCCGCAGCCTTCGCCTCGCTCCGAATTTTCTCCAGAAGCTCCGGCGAAACCCAGCACCCCGGCGGCTCTCCCTTCGACATTTTCTCCGCCGCCTTCGCGCTCAGTACGTAAACGCTGCCCAAAATAGGAACCTGAAGCTTGCGCTCCTCCACGTACCGCTTCAGCTCCCGAAACTTCCGCGCGTCGAACCCCAGCTGCGTAATCGCGCAATCCGCCCCCGCCGCAATTTTTTTCTCCAACTTCAAATACTGATAGGCGCAATCGGCCTCCGTATATTTGAACGGCGAGACCGCCACGGAAATCCAGAACGCCATCCCCTGCTGCCGCATCGCATCAATCTGGCGCACCAATTGCACCGAATCCAAAGCAAATCTCGGCGCCGCCGCATCCGCATCGCCGGCTTTGGGATAGTCTCCGGTGAGCGCCAGCACATTCTCAATTCCTAACGCAGCAAGGTCCGCCAGCATCTTGCTGATCGCAGCCGCGTCCCGATTGACGCATGTCACATGAATGTTCGCCGTCAGCCCGCGCGCCCGCGCCGCCGTCCCCACCCGGATCGGGTCGTGCCCCATCGCGCCGCCCGCATAACTCGTGATGCTCCCGGCCACGACTCCCGGCACTTGCGCCAATTGCGAAGCCACCTCCAGCAGCCGCGCCTCCCGCGTCAGCCGGCTCGCCACCAATTCCACGACGTAGCAAAACTTCCCAGCCGTCAGCGCTTCCCGCACTGGATTCAGTCCCGCCATTTCACTTGCCCAACTCCTTGCGCACCGCCCGCGTCCCTTCCACCATCGCGCTCAGCTTCGCAAACGCCACATCGCGCGGCAGATGAAAGCATCCGCAGTCCGGCAAAATGAACAGCCGCTCCGCTGGCGCAAATTCCAGAGCCTTCCGGATTCGCTCCGCCACAACGTCCGCCGTCTCCACCGCATTCGTCTTCACATCGATAGTCCCCACGCCAATCTCAAAACTCTTCGCCAGTTCCCGCAAAATGTCCAAATCCTCTTCGCCGCGCCGCGCAAACTCCAGCGTCAACTGCTGAACTTTCGCCTCAAAAATCTTCGGCAACAAATATTTGTAACTCCCTTCCCACGAAGGCTTCCCATAGCGATTCCCGTAGCAAATGTGCACGCCGATCTTGGCCTGCACGCCCGCCACCAGCGTATTCAGCACGTTCACCGCCCACGGCAAATCATCCGGAAAACCCGACAAATACGGCTCGTCGATCTGCAGGAATCGCGCACCCGCCTTCACCAATTCCTTCAACTCCAAATTCAGCACCCCTGCAATGTCCGTCGCGAATGCTTCTTCATTTGGATAAAAAGTATTCCGAATGCGCTTGGAAAGAGAGTGCGGACCCGTAACGCAAAACTTCGCCTCGCGATCCGTATTCGCCTTTAGAAAAAGAAAATCCTTCGCCAAACCGAGCGAAGCGTGCGGAAGTTTCCGCTCCACCACACTGTCGTAAAAATCATAATAAAATTTCTTCGACGCTCGGTCGATCTGCACCCCCGGCATCCGCTCCACAAAGTAATCCACCAAATTGTCCCGCCGCAGTTCTCCGTCCGTGACGATATCCAGCCCCGCGATCTCTTGGTCCTTAATCGCCGCCTTCACCGCCGTATCGTGAATCTCATCCAGATCCACGCGGCTGATCCGCCGCGCGAAATACTCCGTCTTCAGCCGCTCCAGCCACCCCGGCATCGAGTAACTCCCCACCACCGTTGTCGGAAGAATCGGAAGGCTCATGGCTTACTCCCGTTGCGTTGTGTAGAGGATCGACGTCCGCGATCCCTTTCGATAGTGGAAGGGCGCAAAGTGCACGTCGTAACCCGCGCGTTCTGCCACCTCTCGCAACAGAACGCCGTTCACCCAATTCACGATCGACCCGTCCAGCTTGCCGGGCCCTTGAAATCCCAGCCGGCAGTCATTCAGGTCGCTGATAAAAATGTCCTGCACCTGCAAATATCCCCGAGGATGCAGCAGCGGCACCGTATTGCGAAAACTCTCCAGCGCCCCTGAGCTCAGATGAATCCGCAAATCGCTCGGCGCATTTCGCAGCACGTCCGCAAGCTGCCGAGAATCAAGCCCGCTCGGCAGCGACTCGCCCGGCAGTTCGTCCAAGGGAACCAGCCGCTCTTCCAATCGCAGCGCCTTCCACACTTCCTGCCAAAACGCCACTCCTCGGCTTCGCTCCGGAAAGCAATCCGGACCAAGCTCCAGCAGCCTCCCCACCATCCACGCGATTTCCGCAGCGCCCAGCGCAAACTCCTGGGCAATGCGGTTCGCTTCCGAACTCGCGAGATACGCGCGTACCTCCACCAGATAGAGCCTGCCGTCGCGCCGCGCCAGCTCCTCGTCCGGCAGGTTGTCGTATACATTCGTCAAATGAATCTGCAGGATCTTGTGCCGCAAAAAAGCCAGCGTCTTCATGGGATTCAACGCATCCAGCACGATAAAGCTGCATAGATCGAGATGCGCCCGCACCGCGGGTCGCGATCGCTCCAGCGTGGCCAGCGCGTAGTCCGCCAGCAGAAATCGCAACCGCGGGTAATACTTCGTTCCCCTTTCTTCATCCAGTGCCCGAAAGCGATCGAGCCAAAGCCCCGAGCGCTTCCCCATTCCCACGCCGATTTCCAGAAGAAAAATCTCCGCCGGCAGTTGATGGTGATTCTCCAGATCCTTCAGCAGCGTCCAAAAATCCGCCACGCTGTCCGCCACCGCCGCCGCGTCGTTCGCATCGGACTTCCCGCCCGGAAGCGCCTGCTCGTAGCTTCGCCCCGTCGCCTTCTCCCAATCCGTCAGGTGGTGCCAGTACAGTCCGTTGAACTTCCAAGCGATGCTCGAGCGAAAAGACTGGAACTTTTCCAGCACCACGCGGTCCTCCGGCCGCGGCGTCTCTCCATCCTCCCGCGCCATCGCCTCGATCAATTTCCCCCGCAAAGCCTCCGGCGAAACTTGCCGCGTATCCACATGGATGTCCATGATCGACGGATCTTCGCCCGCCTCGTTGGTCGCCCGTAGCACCATCACCGGCTCCCGAAAATTCTGCCGGTATTGAATCCAATCCAGTTGAATCCGCAGCCGCGCAAACTGTGACTGCCCGATATGGCCCTCTTCCAGCAGCCCGTACAGCGCATCGATCACGTCCGTTGTGGTTGCCGCCGCGGATTTTCGCTGGAGATGATTGAACTGAAGAATCATGGTCCCCGCTGTGTCAGAAAGCTTTGGCCGCTGCCGCGCGCCGTTTCCCGTTCATCGAGTGCTGAAATACGTCCGCGCTTCTTCTTCTCTGTGACCTCTGTGCCACCTTCGTGTTCTCTGTGTTAAATCTCCGTCTCCTTCTTGCTCTTCCCTCTGCGTTACCTCTGCGTTCTCAGCGCCTCCGCGTTATCTTTTTGCCATGTCCTAGTGCACGCCCCGCTCCACTCCCGCCCAATACGCCCGTCGAAGTTCCTTGCGATCGATTTTCCCTGCAGCGGTTTTCGCAATCTCGCGCCGAAACTCCACTGTCTTCGGCGATTTCATTCCGCCCAATATTGTCTTGCAGTGCGCCAGAACTTCTTCTTCCGTCAGCGACTTCCCCTCGCGCACTACTACGATGGCCTTCACCGCTTCGCCCCACTTCTCGTCCGGAACGCCGATCACCGCGCACTCGTGTACTTCCGGAAGCGCCATGATTCCCGCTTCCACTTCCGCCGAGTACACGTTGAAGCCCCCCGAGATGATCATGTCCTTCTTTCGGTCGACGATGTAGAAGTAACCTGCCTCGTCGTAGTAACCCACATCCCCCGTGTGATGCCACCCGTGCGTGCGTATTTCCGCCGTGGCCTCCGCCATCTTGTAGTAGCCCGGCGTCACCAAGGAGCCACGCGCAACGATCTCGCCCGTCTGCTTTGCCGGCAGCAGCGTGCCCGCCTCGTCCATGATCGCCAGCCGCACCGCCGACGTCGCCCTCCCGCAACTCGCCAGACGCTCCGGATGATCTCCCGCGGCCGCAGCCGCAAGAGTTTTCTGGTCCAGCCACGTCAGCAACATCGGCGATTCTGTTTGTCCGTAGCACTGGCACATGCACGGCCCAAAAATCTCCACTCCCCTCTTCAGTTTGTCCGGCGACACCGGCGATGCCGCCAGCAAGAACACCCGCAAGCTCGAGTAGTCGAACTTCTCCACCTCCGGATGCGCCAGCAGCGCGTAGAACGCCGTCGGCGGAAGAAACAAATGCGTAACGCGAAACCTCTCGATATTTCGCAGCACTTCGCCCGCGTCAAAGCCCGCCATCACCACATTCGTCGCGCCCAGCGGAAACATCGCAAAGGCCACCACCCCTGCCGCATGCGAAAGCGGAGCCACGCTCAGGCACACCGGCGCGACGCCTTCACAATTCCAGTAGTGGCTCGCCATTTCGATCATCGTGCCCCACGCAAGATTCGTGACCCGCACACCTTTCGCTGGACCTGTAGTCCCCCCCGTGGGCACCAAGCCGACCAAACGGTCGGGATTCCCCAACGCGTCACCCCATTCGATCTCCCCGAGCTCGCTTCCTCGTCTCATGAACTCTTCAAGCGAAGGATCGCCACCGCACGCCATGTCGATGCAAACCAAATTCTTCAAGGACGGAACCCGCCGCCGAATCTCTTCCACCGTCTCCGCAAACTTGCTGTGATAAAAGAGCCAAGACGTCTCGACATAGTTCAGATATTCCACGTTGGCATCGACGGCGTTTCGGTAGTTGATCGGCACCCACACCGCCCCCGCCCGCAGCAACCCCAGCATGCAGAAAAGCACCCTCGCATCATTCGGCGAATAAATCGCTACGCGATCTTCCGTGTGCAGCCCGCTTGCCCACAAAGCCCCCGCAATGCGCTGCGTCATCCCGCGCAATTCCCGATAGGAGTACCGCACCTCCCCATCGATGATCGCGCACCGCTCCGGAAACGCCTCCGCACCCTTCTCGAAGTAGTCGATCGCCTGCATCGTCGTTAGCTTCCAACTGCCGGTCCTTGCGCCGTCAAATCCACATGCAACTGTAGCGGCTGCCTTCCGAGGCCGGCGCTTTTGTGGGCGGCCCGCGGACGCCGCTCACTTGGGAGAAGCTGCCCTCCATTCCATGACTCATTTCTTGCCCAAACAAATCACCCGCCCCATCTCCCCGCTCGCATACATCTCCTCCACCAATTCCGCCCGCCGCTCCAACACCACGCTCTGATTCAGCGATCCCTTATCCGTGATCTCCCCGCCATCCAACGAAGGCGCCTCTTCCATCAACATGGCGCGCGTCACGCAACTGGAGCTCCCAGTAGATGTCCTCGCAAAACTCTGAAGCAGCGCCTGAAACGCCGCACGCACCGAAGGATTCCGCAAAACCTCCGGCGCCGTGGCATCGTCAGCCGCATCGCCGCACAAACCCCGGCACGCAGCCAGATCCGGAAACATCAGCATCGCAACTTCGTCGCGATCGATTCCCGCAATCACGCAGTCCCGCAAAAACGGCGCGAAGTGGCTCAGAATCCTCGCCCGCAACGGCCCAACGCTCACCCATGTTCCCGACGAAAGCTTGAAATCCTCCGCCAAACGCCCGTCGAACAAGAATCCTTTGCCGACGTCCTGGGCATCGACAAATCGCACCGCATCCCCCATCCGGTAAAACCCTTCCTCATCAAAGGACTTCGCCGTAAGTTCCGGCTGCCGCCAATAGCCCGGCGTAACATTCGGCCCGCGCAACCGCAGCTCGAGTTTCTTTCCCTGCGGTGCCAGCTTCGCTTCGACGCCCGGAATCGGCAGCCCGATAATTCCTGCCCGATCCGTCTCCCACGTGGTTTGCACTGCCATAGGCGCCGTTTCCGTTGAGCCCAGCCCCGTCGCCATGATCACTCGTTCGCCGCACGTCTCCACCGCAAGTTCTCGATACGCATCCCAAACCGGCTGCGACAGCCCCGCCCCCGCATAAAACAGCAGCCGCACTCGGCTGAAAAATGTCTCGCGAAGCTGCCGGTCTGCTCGCAGCGCCGGCAGCAGATCCTCGTAGCCCTTCGGCACATTGAAATACGCGGTGGTGGAAATCTCCCGCAGATTGCGCACCGTTTCTTGGATCGCCACCGGACCCGGCTTGCCGTCATCAATATAAAAAGTTCCGCCGTTGTAGAGCGCGATCCCCACATTGTGATTTCCGCCGAACGTGTGGTTCCACGGCAGCCAGTCCACCAGCACCGGCGGCTCCTCCTGCAGAAACCCAAACACTTGCGCGATCATCTGCTGGTTGCTGGTGATCATCCGGTGCGTGTTGATCACCGCTTTCGGCATCGACGTCGAGCCCGACGTCAGCAGGAATTTCGCCACGTCCTCCGGTTGAATTCGTTCGTGCGCCGCATCCACAGCTGCGGTAGGCGTGCGCGCCGCTAGATCGGCGAACCATGTCAGCTTCCTTCCGCGCTGCCGCCCGCGTGTCGCAACCACTTCGACGTGCTCGCCGACCACCGCATCAATGGCCCGCTCGTAGCGCTCCAAGTCCGATACAAAAACAAGCCCCGGTGTCAGCAAATTCATCGCGTGCTTCAATCTCGCAAAATCGCTCGACACCAGCGAATACACCGGCGACACATGCGCTGTGGGAATCCCCACATGCTGCCCCGCCAGCATCAGCAACGCGTGCTCCAGATCGTTTTCGGACAGCACCATGATCGGCCGCTCGGCCGAAAGCTCGCGTTCCAGCAGGCTCTGGCCGATGCTTCGAACCGCTGCCAGCACCTGGGCATACGTCAGCTCTTGCCAATTTCCTTCGGGCCCGCGTTTCGCCAAGCAAATCCGCTGCGGCGCAATACGAGCCCACTGCGCGAGCCGGTCCGTCAGCACCTTGGGGTAGTCCCCTAAGGCTTCGTCCGAGCGCACCCGCACCACGCCGCCCGGCAGATGTTCGATCGATGCTCCTGAAGTGCGCATTCGGACGGCGCGCACTCTTCCCGCCAGCCCCCTGGAATCCCTGGGAACACTTGCGTCGGCGGTTTGGGCTTTCAAGCCCGGACTGGAATATCGCGACCCCGAAATTGGACAGCTCATATGGTTCTTATTCCGGTTCGTCACTCCGCGCTTCTGTGATCCTTGAGAACGTATTCAGGCGCGATCCTCATCGCAATAGCATGGAGAGTTCTTGTGCGGCGGTTCGCAGCCGAGGCAGGAATCTGGTCTGCAGCTCTTGGATCGAAACGCGCTGCGCGTGCGTCCCGACGTTTAGCGCCGCCACGATCTTTCCATTGGGGTTCTGAATCGGAACGGCCAGCGAGCGCAGCCCAAGTTCCAATTCCTGGTCCACGATCGCGTATCCATTTCGGCTCACCAGCCGCAGCACCTGTCTCAGTTTTTCCACCGCAACGATCGTGCGCTCCGTGAATCGTTTCAGCGGCGTCTGGCTCAGGTACGAGTCCAACTTTTCCGCCGGCAGGCTCGCAAGCAACACTCGTCCCATGGATGTGCAGAACGCCGGCAGGCGGCTCCCCACTCCCAGATCGATCGACATGATTCGCGTCACGCTGGCCCGCGCAACGTAAATGATCTCGGTCCGGTCGAGCGTCGAAATCGAACAAGACTCGTGCAGTTCGTGGCTGACGCGCTCGAGCACCGGTTGCGCCGCCGTCGCCAACGGCATCGAAACGATGTAGGAATACCCCAGCGCCAGGATTCTCGGCCCCAAGTAAAAATGCCGCCCGTCGTCCGACCCCGCAAAGCCAAGTTGTGCCAGCGTGTACAGGCAGCGCCGCACCGCCGCCCGGGACAGCCCGGTCTTGGCGCTTAGCTCCGAGATGGTGAGTTGGCGCTTCTTCTGCGTGAATGCTTGAATGACGATGAGCCCGCGGGCCAGCGACATCATGAAGTTCGGATCGCCGCTGAACGAATCTACGTGCGCGGAGGGCGCCTTGGCGGGCGTCTCAGGAGGCGGCTCGGCGGCCACCACCTCTCGGTGTTCCGGGCGCAAGAAAACAGATTCGGCGCGAGGCATATTCTAGGTCCCCCGTGGACTCGGCAAATCCCGGGAAGAATACACCCACAAGTCGATATACGCACGCTATTTCGATAATCGACCTTGACAGTTCCGCCGCCCTTGCATAGATTCGCCCTCCGGCCGGTAGCGCCGACCCTTTAGGGCGGCATCTTCGATGTCGTATTCATCGAGGCGGAAAGGGAGAGAACCTAGATGTCCATCGCAGGTTATCGCAGATTCTACCCGGGCACCCAGCCCAATCATCTTCATCCATCCTATGTTTCCTCCCTCAAGCGCGCGCCGTCCAAGGCGCTCGTCTATCTCCCGCACACGCTTTCCGAAGTCACCGGCCCCGTCCTCGGCGCGGAATTTACCGACGTAAAAGCCTGCGACCTGACCCGCCAGCACTCCGGTGCGCCTCTCGGTGAGCGCATTATCGTCAGCGGCCGCGTGCTCGACGAGAACAGCCGGCCTCTCCGGAATACCTTGGTCGAAATCTGGCAGGCCAACGCCGCCGGACGCTACCTGCACAAAAATGACCAGCACGATGCCCCGCTCGATCCCAATTTCACCGGTTGCGGCCACGCCCTCACGGATTCCGAAGGCCGCTACCGCTTCGTCACCGTTCGCCCCGGCGAATATCCCTGGGGCAACCACTACAATGCGTGGCGCCCCGCGCACATTCACTTTTCGGTCTTCGGTCCGGCTTTCGCCACGCGCCTGGTCACCCAGATGTATTTTCCGGGCGACCCGCTGATTCCCTTCGATCCGATTTTCAATTGCACCGCCGACGAGAAAGCCCGCAACCGCCTGATCTCGCTCTTCGACTGGGAGAACACCATGCCGGTGCATGCGTTGGGCTATCGCTTCGACATCGTTCTCAGCGGGCGCGAAGCCACTCCCTTCGAGAACTACTCCCACGGAGCGGGAAAATGAGCCTGCAAGCGACTACCTGGCAAACCGTCGGCCCCTTCTTCAGTATCGGGTTGACGCGGCTGTATCGAGACAATCTCGCAGCTCCCGGCGTTTCCGGCGAACGCGTCGAGGTCAGCGGCCGCATCCTTGACGGCGACGGCAAGCCCGTTCCCGACGGCATTATCGAAATCTGGCAAGCCAACGCCCACGGCAAATACGCCCATCCCGAGGACGTGCAAGACAAGCCGCTCGAGCCAGGCTTCACCGGATACGGCCGCGTCCCCGCCGATGACGACGGCCGCTTCCGCTTCACCACCATCAAGCCAGGGCGCGTTCCTGGTCCCGACAACAAACCCCAAGCGCCGCACCTCGCGATCTCGGTGTTCACCCGCGGCCTGCTGCGCCGCCTCGTCACCCGCCTGTATTTCCCCGACGACCCCAGCAACGCCGACGACTTCGCGCTCAGCTTGGTCGAGCCCTCGCGCCGCGCCACCCTGATCGCCAAAAAGGTGGAAGGCCGACCGGGCGCGCTGGAGTGGAACGTCATCCTGCAAGGCCCCAACGAAACGGTGTTCTTCGACGCGTGATCCGCCCAACCCCCGTAGCGGCACAGCTGGGTGCCGCACCCTTGTGCTTTTCAAGGGTGCGGGTTTGACTTTTCCTTTCCTTCTTGGGCAGACGGCGCAAAGATTTCCTTCTGAACAATTGGTTTGGTCAAGGATACTAGTAAGGTATATCATTCCTGCACTACTCTTTGTGGGTATCAGACGTGGGTGCGGGTTTTGGCTTTGCTCTTGCGGGTTCTCTTTAATGCGTAACCCTCTGCGGCGCTATTACGGACGAGGTGATCTCCACTTCATCACCTTCAGTTGTTACCGTCGCCGTCCCTTTCTTCGAAACCGGCACGCCCGTGATTGCTTTCTAAAAATACTCGATGAGGTGCGTTCCCGGTATGAATTCCTGCTGGTCGGATACGTGATCATGCCTGAGCACGTGCATCTGCTGATTAGCGAACCTCGGAAAGGCAATCCTTCGAAAGTCCTTCAGGTGCTCAAACAAAAGGTTTCCCCTGCTCTCCGCAAACAGCGAAGAAAGCCCGTACTGCGTCAGCTGCCACTGGAATTTGCGGCCTCTGAAACGGATGCGCTGGTTTTCTGGCAGCGTCGATTTTACGACTTCAATGTGTGGAGCAGCGAGAAACTCAAGGAGAAATTGGACTACATGCACGCGAACCCGGTGGCGCGAAGACTCGTTGCTCACCCTAAGGACTGGCCGTGGAGCAGTTGGGCGTATTACGTGAAGGGTGAAGATGGAGTGATTCGTGTCGATCCGATCGACGATGGAACGGGAGGTCGCCCCCATCAGAAAGAAAAGTCAAAACCCGCACCCTTAAAACCGAAGGGTGCGGCACCCAACTTCGTCTTAGCGGCTAACCTCTGAGCCACCCGCCAAGGATAGGGGAGGTCTGAAGATCCGCCACAACAGGGAGCAGCCGGCTAGTCGAACAGGGGGAGCTCCGTTGGCGTTTTTCTTCGCTCGGGCAATTTCCGTTCGGGCAATTCCGGGAGGCCTTTGGAACGCCAGAGATTGCGGAATTGCTCGATCGTCGCGGGAGCATGGCCGGCGTAGTGGTTGTTGGCGTAGGCGTAGATCAGCACGCCGCGCCTTTTGATCTGATAGCAGAAATCGACCCAACTGCTCAGTTGCGGGGTGCGGTCAACGACTGTCTTGTTCCAGGTCTGCGTGATGGTCTCGATGCCCTTGCGATCGCCGAGCCAGCGGATGTAGGTCCAATCCGCGGTGATGGGATCGAACTTCTTGGCGAGATCGGCGGGGCCGGGCATGTAGGAGAGGTCTTGCAGAACTAGTGCGACCTTGTGTTCGCGCAAGACGTCGGCTAAGTGAGCGTCGAGCCAGGACTTGTTACGGATTTCGACGGCGAACTTGCGGTCTGCGGGGAGTTTTTTCAGGAACGGCGCCAAGGCGGCTAGAAACGCGGCCTGATCCTTGACCATCCATTTGTCGAAGAAGGGAAACTGAAAGACCATGGGCCCGAGCTTCTCGCCGAGAATGCCCATGGTATCCAGAAATTCTTTCAGCTCGGCGTCGCAATCGGCCAACATTTTGTCGTGCGTGATGATGTTGGGCACCTTGACGGCGAAAATAAATCCGGCAGGGGTCTTCCGAGCCCAATTTTCGACGGTTTTCGGGGGCGGGCAGCCGTAGAACGTCGAGTCGATCTCGACGGTATCGAAGTGTTCGGCATAGAAGCTCAAATGGTCTGCGGACTTCAACCTGGCCGGGTAGAACGAGCCTTCCCAACCAGCGGCGGTAAAGGAGGACGTGCCTAGATGGATCGGCGGTTCAGCCACGACCCGGAGTATATCCGAGTGTTGGCAGAAGAAAGAGAGGAAGCGGGTATCCGCGGGGGCGCGGGGCTAGATGGCGCCTTCCAGAGACGATGCTCCGCCGACGGGCGGAGAAGAGAAATCTCAAATGCGTGCTGTACGGAACATACGGCGCAAGGACGGGGGTGCATAGTCGTGGCTACCGGGATTCTGAATGCAGGTATCCCGGATTGGGGGATTACATCATGCCACGTATATATCCATATATCGGCTCACTGCTCTTGGCCGCTGCCATTGCTGCGCCGGCCCTGGTTGTGACCGAAGCCAAGGCGCAAGAGGCCGTCGTGCAGGTCCGGGTCTACGATCGGAACCACGGTGACTACCACAACTGGACGACCGCGAAGACCACGCGTACAGACGTTATCTGGGGGAACAGCACAGGGGCTATGTGGAGTACAACCACCAGAGCCAGAGAACGCAGAAGAATTACTGGAATTGGCGCCACAGTCATCCGGAACGCTATTAAAGACGACCAGGCATAGCCCGAAGATCTAGCTTGTTGAATCTCTGGTGGACTGCAACTTCCAGACGATTTGGCGGAGCATGCCGAGCCAGAACTCGGCGTCGGCGGCAGAGAGTTTGTGGCGGCGGAGCAGGCGCCGGAGTTTTTCGCCGGTGATGACCTCGGAGCGCGTCTTCAAGGAGCCGCTGGCGCGCAAGGCATCGAGCAGCATCACGGTGATGCGCTCGAGGTCGCCGGCGGTGGCGGGCTTGCCTGCCAGGGCAGGCAAGCGTTTCTGTGGGGCCCGAGCCGCTTTGGTGGAGCGGGCGAGTTCGTAGAGGCTGATGGCCACGGCCTGGCCCAGGTTTACCGAGCGGTGTACTTCGCGCGTGGGGATGCGCATCAGCCAATCGCACTGGCTGAGATCTTCGTTGGAGAGGCCGACTTTCTCGGAACCGAACAACAGGGCGACGCTGCTCGATGCGAGGCGCTTGCGGATCGCTCGCGCGCCGTCTTCCAGCCGGCGGAGGGGATGGCGCAATTCGCGGCGGCCTACAGCCGTCGTGCCAACAACCAGAGTGCAATCGGCGACGGCTTCGGCGACGGTTTTGAATTCCTCGGCGCCGGCAAGGAGCGCGGAAGCGCCGACGGCGGAGCGCGCTTCGCGAAATGCGACCTGGTACGGATTCACCACGCAAAGATGCTGGAAGCCGAAGTTGCTCATGGCACGCGCGGCGGCGCCGATATTGAGAGGGTTGCGCGTGGCCACCAGCACGACGCGCAGACGGTCGAATTCAGCGTGAGCAGGCAAGGGCCGCTATTCTACCGCAGGCGCGGCGGAGGGCTCGCGACTTAGCATCGCGATGGGAGAGCATGTGTGTTGCACGTGGATCGGCCAGGAGGGGCGAGCCCCCTGCGGCAAGCAGGCCGGGCCTTCCTCTTCAGGGGCTAAAGCCCGTCGAAGACGCACATGTTACGTCGGAGCTCCCATCGTTCCTCAGGGCAAGGAAGCTCCGACCCCCTGAGACGCATTGATGAGACAGCCTCTAGTCGATCTGCAGGCGGGACTTCATGAGGACGACGACGTAGGGATTGCGAGTGGAGAGAAGGTAGTAGAGGTTGAGCTCGGAGTTGCGAACCTTGGTCCAGCGCTCGACGACATAGGGAGCGTAGGCGGCGCCCATGACGGCGGCCGCGTCCTTGCCGCGGAGCTGCCCTTTGACGGGTCCGGCCAGGCCGTCGTCCGTTGTGGCTTTCGGATTGTGGATGAACTTGCCGAGAGCGCCGTCGCGAACGAAGTTGAACAGGATCTGCGGCTTGCTCCATGGCCCCCAGGGCCTGCGCGAATAGCGAAAGGCAATGCCAGGGAGGGGCGGCCGGCTGTCGTACGTCATCAGCCAGAGGCCGCCGCAATCTTTGCACCAGGTCACCGACACGTTGTCGAGTATGCCGCCTTCCACCACGGGTTTGGCTTCGGATTCTTTGTCGCTCCACGATGGCGCGCCCGCGGCGCCGAAAGCGGCGAAATAGCGCGTGCCGTTGCCGCTGGCGAATTGCGCCATGGGGACGAGCGAAAGGTAGGCGTCGGCCTGGCTGTGGTCGCCAGTGCCCCAAATGAAGACGAAGGGTCCACCGGGAGGCAGAGCAGGGTTCGACCCGGGCTCGACGTGCAAGGACATCTTGATGAAGTGCCCCGCCGGGAGCTGAGAGATGGTGCGAAGAGGCTGGAACGCCGCGGGGGGAGTGAACTTGGTGAGCACGGAACGATCGGTGGAGGCATTCTCCTTATGGTTGGTGCTGACGACGACATACATCTGACCGCCGAGGCTGATGCCGGCAACGGGAACTTCCATGAAGCCCATGCTGATGCCGGGGGGCTCAATGGGCATGTAGGTTTTTCCGTCGGAGGTGAGGAAATCCAAGGTAACGCCGCTCTCCGGATCGCGCGCATCGGTCATGGCAATGGAATCGAGCGCACGGCCCAAGCGGCCGATGGTGTCGCCGAACAGGAAATAGGCGTGACCGTCGTGCTCGAAGGAAGAGCCGAGATCGGTGCCCTGCAAACCGAAGCGGGTGAAGGTGCGACTGCGGGTGGGTTGATGGCGCTCCTTGTCCTCGTCGCCGACGAGCTGTTCGAGCTTTATGCTGGAGCCGGAGATGTAGCGGATGATCGGTGCCGGCCCGGCGGTGGGAGTTTGCTCCGGCGCTTGCGTTGTCTGGGCGGGCGCTTTCGCGGGGGCCTTCGAGGGCGCTTGGGTTCGGGGTTGCGTCGCGGTTTCGCCATGGCCAGAGGCAGGCGGAGTTTGGGTGGTTGGCGGCGCGGCCACGGATTCAGGTTTCTTGGCGGGAGCGCTGGCAACGTTCGCGGGCTGGCTCGTTGCGATCCCCGGTGCCATCGGGAGCTTCAGCGCCGCGCGGTAGAAATACGCCGCGCCCGCTGCAATGAGAATTGCCGCGGCAGCTCCCAGAACGAGCCAAGTCCGCTTGCCGCTCCGCGTCGAGGGCAACGGAGGTACCGCGGTCGGGCGAGGCCCTTTGCCGTCCCAATCGGCTTCCCACAGCGCCAACTGCTCCAAACCCTTGAGGGCAAATTCGCCCCGGGGATGGAACTTCACGTCCGTCATGTGGCGAACAAGCTCGTAAGTGCGAGAAGAAAGCAGGATCTGGTGTTCGGAGGCGGTGGACTCGACGCGTGCGGCGGTGTCCACATCAGTGCCGTGCCAGCCGCCCTCGAAGGATTCCGGGAAACCGGAATGAATGCCGATGCGCAAGCGCAAGGGACCTCGGGGAGTATCGACGGGGTCGGCGGTTAAGCGCTTTTGCAGTTCGGCGGAGAAGCGCACGGCCTCGATGGGGTCGTCGAAGGTGAGGCAGAAGGCGTCACCCATGGTGCTGACCTCATGGCCCTGGTGGGCCGAGCAGCACTCTCGAACCAGGCTGAAATGGCGGGTCTGGATTTTCTCGAGATAAGCACGATCGCGCTCGCGATTATCGCGGCCGAGCGAGACGTCCCGCTTCGTGGCGCTGGACTGGACAACGTCAGTGAAGACAATCGTTAAGAACGGCATGGAGTATCGAGAGGCCCTCTACGAGGTGGCGCGCCAGTAGTGTACTTCAGAAGGGATACGGGCGGCGGCCCATCTGAATGGTGACCCATTTTACCTCGGTCATCTCGTCGGTGGACCAGTGGCCGCCTTCGCGGCCGGAGCCGGAGTCTTTGACACCGCCGAAGGGGACGGTGCCTTCATCGTGAATGGTGGGGCCGTTGAGGTGAACCATACCGGCTTCGAGTTCGAGGGCGAAACGCATGGCGAGCTGGAGATTGTTGGTGAGCACGGCGGAGGAAAGGCCGTAGGAGGAGTTGTTGGCGAGGGAGAGGGCGTGATCGGCGTCGCTGGCTTTGGAGACGGCGGCGACCGGGCCGAAGAGTTCGTCGCGGAAGGCGGCCATTTCCGGGGTGACGTCTGCGACTACCGTTGGGTGATAGAAATTGCCTTCGTATTTGCCGCCGGTGAGGAGGCGGGCGCCGGCGGCGACGGCGCCTTTGATTTTCTTGTCGATCATGGGGCATTGGGAGGAGCGGATGAGCGGGCCGATGACCGTGTGATGATCGCGAGGGTCGCCGACTTTCATCGTGGCGGCTTTGGCGGCGAAGCGCTTGAGAAATTCTTCGTAGATGGGAGCTTCGACGATGATGCGGGAGCCTGCCATGCAGATCTGGCCCTGGTGAATGAAGATGCCGAAGCACGCGGTGTCAACGGCGTAGTCGAGGTCGGCATCTTTGAGAACGATCAGCGGACTCTTGCCGCCCATTTCGAGAACGACGCGCTTGCCGCGCTTGGCACATTCGGTGGCGATGATGCGGCCGACCTTGGTGGAACCGGTGAAGGAGATAAGTTTCACGCGAGGGTCGTCATACAACACTTGCGCCATGGTGGGGCCGTCGCCAGGGACGACGTTGAAGATGCCGGCAGGCGCGCCGGAGCGTTCCATAATTTCAGCGAGCTTGAGGCCGACGAGAGATGTCTCTTCGGAAGGCTTGAGGACGACGGTGTTTCCGCAGGCGAGGGCGAAGGCCACTTTTTTCATGGAGAGCACGACGGGAAAGTTGAAGGGAGACATCGCGGCAACAACGCCGAGGGGTCGGCGGATGGCCATGGAGATCAAACCGGGAACGTCGGCGGGGAAAACTTCGCCGTGAATGCGGCGGGCTTCTCCGGCGATGGAACGGATCAGATTGCCGGCGAAGGAAACCTCGAATTGAGCTTTGCCGAAGGTGGAACCGCCTTCGTCGATCAGGAGATCGACCATTTCGTTGCGGGCGGCTTCGAGTTCGTCGGCGAAGCGCATGATGAGGCGCTCGCGCTCGGCGGGGAGGCTGGCGGCCCAGGCGGCTTTGGCGGAGTCGGCGGCGTCAATGGCGGCGCGCATGTGCTGTTCCTGAGCCATGAAAATTTTGGCGAAGGGACGCTGGTTGGCGGGATTGATTACGTCGGTGAGGAGCGAAGCGGGAATGTCGAGGTTCTTGCCGGAAATGTAGGGGGTGGAAGACATGGTGCCCTTCTTTGCGGCCCGACGACAGGGCGGGGCCGCGATCGAGTGTGAGCGACAGGAACGTTGTCCGCTAATCGGACGGAAGCACGATAGGCGGCAATGGGGCAATTCTTGAATGGGGATAAGGCAATGTCAAGGAGAAGAGAGGATTAGCCACAGAGGCACAGAATGCACAGAGAAAGGCAACGGCTGGAGAAAAATGGGACGAGATAGTGCTGGGGGTAGAGTGGCGCGTAGAGATGCCGAGGCGAGACGGCAGCGTTGACGGTGAGATCCTTCGGCTATCCTTGCCCTTCGCGCGAAGCGCTCTGGGCGTCGGATAGCCTCAGGATGACAGCAATGCCGTGCATGACATGCGGCTACTAGCGAGATTGAGATTGAGCCCGCGGCCGCAGCGATGGGCGCAGCGAACAGCTCACGTCACTCCGGTAGTCCGATGCGGCGGCGGAGTTCAGCAAAGCGCGGGTCGGCGTGGAGGCTGTCGAGACGCGCGTCGGTGGTCAGATAAACGGCCAGATAGTAGGACCGCTCTGCGTAGGCCCGATTGAGTAAGGCGAATGCACGGTCCTTTTCTCCCAGGCCCGCATAAATGACTGCGAAGTTGTATGGCGCGACGTAGCTGTGCGCCGATAACTCTTTCAATTGGTCGAGGACCTTCTGCGCTTCGGTCCTGTTCCCCGACAACGCGTAAGCGTGTCCAAGGCCGGACCAAGTCTCGCCATTGTCCTTCTCCAGTTCGACCGCGCGCTGAAACTCGGCAATCGCTTCCGGCAATCTTCCTTTTTGTTCATAAGCGCGGCCCAAGAAACAAGGATCAAACCAGAAAGTCGCGTCAAGCTCTTTGGCACTGCGCAGTTGCTCAATCGCCGAGTCCCACTGTCGCGTAAACACCAAAACCGATCCGACGAAAAGGTTCGCTATCGAGGAAAGCGGATCGGCTTGCTGAGATCGCTTGGCTTCGGCGAGTGCCTCGTCCTTTCGCCCCATCGGCGCCAAGAACCAAGAGTAGTACCCGTGGGCCTCCGAATCATTGGGGCTGAGTTCAATGGCTCGTTTGAACTCTCGCTCCGCAGCGGCCCAATCCCACTCATACCAGTGAGCGACGATTGCCAGTGAAAGGTGAGCATCGGCATCCGTGTCGTCGATCGCCAGCGCCCTCTTGGCGGCATCTCTGGCTTTGGGGCCTGCTTCGTTGGGAGGCATAAACCAATCGTTCTGGTTGATGTAGTTGTACGCCAACCCGTTGTAGGCCAGCCCATAGTTTGGATCGACGGCGATGGCTTGATTGAAGTAGTCAAGGCCCTTGCGGAACCCGTCTTCGGTAAGCGTGTTCGTGTAGTATTTGCCTTTAAGATAAAGTTGATAGGCTTTGGGATTGTCCGTGGAGCCTTTCGTCAACTTTTGCTGGTCCTCGTTGGAAAGTTGTGAGCGCAACCGCTGAGAAACCTCCCTAGAAATTTCACCCTGTACCGCAAGCAGATCGGCCACCTTGCGGTTGTACTGCTCGCCCCACAGCTGTTTGCCGTTACGAACGTCGTCGAGTTCGACGCCAATGGTGAGGTCATCCCCTCGCTGCCCGACGCGGCCGGTGAGCACAGCTTGGACGCCAAGTTCGTCGCCGACCTTTTGGACATCCATGGCCTTACCCTTGTAATGGAAAGCGACACTGTGCGGAATAACCTTCAGACTAGGCAGCCGAGCCAAGCTATTGCTGATGCTTTCGGTGATTCCGTCGGAAATATAGTCTGCATCGGGATCGCTGCTCCGATTCTCAAGAGGTAGAACGGCGATGGAATCAATCTGGCCTGTCTTGGAGCCTTTCCGATAAACGCCGAGTGCGGCGGCACCGATCACCAGCAGAATGGCGGCAACAGCCAAAGCGATGGTGCGGCGTTTGATTCCAGAGATGCCGCGTGTAGAGGCGCCTTCGAGCGCCCGGCGGAGATCCGTTGCGGTCTGGAAGCGGCCGTCCGGAGATTTCGAGAGACACCTGCGCACAATGGCTTCGAGAGCGGGCGGCGCGTTGAGGGGTTCGGGATTCTTGTGAACGATGGCGCCGAGGGTCGCGGCAGCCGAGCCTCCGGAGAAGGCGCGGCGTCCGGAAAGCATTTCGTAGAGAACTGTTCCGAACGAGAAAATATCGGAGCGCGCGTCGGCGGTCCTGCCCTCCGCTTGCTCTGGCGACATGTACGCGGGAGTGCCCATGATCGTGCCAACCTGGGTCACGCCGATGGATTGGGTTTCGTCCTGGGTTACGCTGTCAATGCTTTGCTTGGCGAGTCCGAAATCCAGCAGCTTTACAACACCGGTCGAGGTCGCGAGGATGTTCGCGGGTTTGAGGTCGCGATGAATGATCCCTTTGGCATGCGCGGCTTCGAGGGCCGCAGCGATTTGCGTGGCAAGCCGTAGAGCCTCAGCCGGCGGAAGAGCCTGCGGCTGTTCGCAGGAAACAATCGGCGCCCCGTCAACGTACTCCATGACCAGATAATTCGGACCGATATCGTAAATCTGGCAGATGTTGGGATGATTCAGCGCGGCGATGGCTTTGGCTTCCCGTTCGAACCGCTCGCTGAACTGCGCGGCGGAAACTTTGATCGCCACGTCTCGATTCAAACGCGCGTCTTGGGCGCGATACACTTCGCCCATACCGCCCGCGCCAATGGACGCAAGGATTTTGTAAGGGCCAAGTTTGTCGCCGGCAGAAAGCGGCATATGAGGGATGGGGCTGAGTCTAACCGATCACGGAGCGGATGGGGAAGGTATTGCTAGCATCTCGCCGCCGGGTCTAGGAGAAGAAAGGATTAGCCACAGAGACACGGAGGGCACAGAGAAAGGCAACAGGGTGACAGAAATACGGCGCTTGACGAGCGCTTGCGGCTAGCCCCAGACGCGTTGGGCGGTGTCGGCGACTAGTTTTAGTTTGGCCCACTGGCGGTCTTCGGTGATGAGGTTGCCTTCGGCGGTCGAAGCGAAGCCGCACTGGGGGCTCAGGGCTAGATTCTCTAGAGGGACGAAGCGCGAGGCTTCATCGATGCGTTTTGCGAGCTGGTCGGGGTTTTCCATGACGGGAACCTTGGAACTGACGAGACCCAGCACGACCGTTTTGCCTTTCGGGATGAAGCGGAGCGGCTCGAAGGTGCCGGAGCGATCGTCGTCGTATTCCAGGAGGAAGCGGTCGAGCTCGAGCGTGCCGAACAATTTTTCGGCGATGGCGTCGTAGCCGCCCTCGGCGTACCAGTGGCTGCGATTGTTGCCGCGGCAAAGATGCATGGCGAGGGTGACGCCAGGGCGGCGCGCGGCGGCGAGGCAGGCATTGTCGGCTTTGATGGATTCGTCGAGGAAAGCGTCGGGGTCGGTAGCCATTTCGGTGCGGATCCACTCGCGCCACTTGGGATCCATGTAATAGCTGTAACGCGGCGCGTCGATTTGAATGTAGGCGACGCCCTGGGTAGCGAGCTCGGCAAGATCTTTCTTCATGATTTCGACGATGGCCCACAGCAGCGCCGAGTGGTCCTTATAGACGGCGTCGGTGACGCCGCGTTTGAAGGCGATGGCAGGAAACTGGGTGGCGCTGGGCAGAGTCATTTTGATGGGGCCGGGGGCGTTGGCCTTGAGAAAGGGCAATTCATGGCCGGTGAGTGGCCGGGCTTGGCGCAACTTTTTGGTCACAATTCCGGTGACGCTGCTGACCGGCTGATTTTTTTCCTGGCCGGCCTGCCAGCTTCGGGCGATACCTTCGCCCATGTCGAAACCTTCGACAGCGTCGGTGAAATCGCTCATGAAGTTGCGGCGACGCAGTTCGCCGTCGGTGAAAATCTGGAAGCCGAGTTCCTTTTGTTTGTTGAGGACGCCGCGAATGTGGGTGTCTTCCAGAGCGCGCAAACGAGCGGGATCCTTCGCGGCATTGCGCCTTGCTTCCAGCAGCTCTGCTGGCCTTAAGAAGCTTCCGATGTGGTCGGCACGAAATTGTGAAGCCATGTAGTATCCCCTCTCGCGAAAATTTTCAAAGATGACGATTTAGGCTCCGTTATAACCGAGGCTGACGGAAAGTTTTGCGGCCATTTCTTTTACGAGCGCGATTTTGTCGCGAAGCTCTGTTCCGCGAAAACGCAGGGTCGGGCCGGCGATTCCCAGGGCGGCGATCACCCGATTCTGTGCGGTGCGCACGGGAGCGGCCACGCCGCTGAGGCCGCGCTCCAGTTCCTGATCGTCGAGAGCGTAGCCGCGCTCGCGGACACGGCGCAGATTGTCCTTGAGCTCATTCACGCCGGTAAGGGTGGCAGGCGTAAACCGTTGCAAGCCGTTGTTGCGAAGGATGGCGTCGATATCGAGCTCGGGCAAATGGGCGAGAACGGCTTTCCCAACGGCGGTGCAGTGCGCGGGGAAACGTGCGCCGACTTCGGTGCGCGTGGTGATGACGGTGTGCGGGGAGTTCACGCGATCGAGACAGACGATGGCGCCAGGGCTGGGGACGGCGAGGCTAACGGTTTCATGGGAGCGACGGGACATTTCCAGAAGAAATCGGTGGGCTTCGTGCTGGAGAGTTCTGGATTCGAGGGCTCGGGTGCCGAGTTCATGCAGGCGGAGGCCGAGGCGATACCGGTCGTTGTCGGGATTCTGCTCGACGAGCTCGAACTTTTCCATGGCGCTCAGCAGACGATACACGGTGGTCTTGTTGAGGCTCATGGTGGAAGCGAGATCAGTGACTCCCATCTCCGGGCCGAACTGGCCAAGGTGCAGAAGAATGCGGAGAGCCTTCTGCAAAGATTTACTCGATCCGGGGGCGTCTCCGCGCTTTCGGGCGGCAGGGGTTCTTGCGTTCGCGGCTTTCGAGCGTACGGGGCTCAAACCGAATCTCCTGGAGAAGCGGAACTTGTGCTTGACCGGGAACCGATTCTAGATAAAATCCCGGTAGAGTCAATATGAAATTGCATTTCATATTGTGACACAACGCCCGGAAGGAGAGCCGCCATGTTCCTTCGCAACTATTGGTATGCCGCCGCGTGGGACGGAGAGATCAAGCACACACCCTTTGGCAGGACGATCTGCGATGAGCCCATCGTGTTTTACCGGCAGACCAATGGGGCACTCTCGGCGTTCGAGGATTGCTGCCCGCATCGGCTCCTTCCCTTGTCGAAGGGTTATCTGAAGGGCGACCATTTGGTCTGCAAATATCACGGGCTGGAGTTCGATGAATGCGGGAAATGCGTTTGGATGCCGGGGCAGCAAGGCATTCACAGGGACACCGATGTGCGGAGCTACCCGGTGGCGGAGAAATATAGGTTCGTATGGGTGTGGATCGGCGATCCGGCACTGGCGGATGAGGGGAAAATACCGGACCTGCATTGGTGTTCGGATGCGGATTGGGTCTTCGATGGCGGGACCTATCACATCAAGTGCAACTACCAACTGCTGGTGGATAACTTGATGGATTTGTCGCACGAGACGTACGTGCATCCATCGAGCATCGGGCAGCACGAAATCGTGGAGGCGCCGATCAAGGCGACGTCGGACGAAACATCGGTGACCGTGACGCGCTGGATGTACGACATTGTGCCGCCGCCGTTTTGGTCGGCGAATCTGAGGTCTACCGAGAAATGCGATCGCTGGCAGATTTGCCACTTTTCTCTGCCGTCGAATGTGATGATCGACGTGGGAGTGGCACTGGCGGGGACGGGCGCGCCGCAGGGCGACCGATCGAAGGGCGTTACCGGAATCGTGGTGAATCTGATGACGCCGGAGACGGAGACCGCGACGTGGTATCACTGGGGGATGGTACGGAATTTTCAGGTCGAGGATCGCGGGTTGACGCTGCGAATTCGGGATGGGCAAGCGGCGGTGTTCGCGGAGGATCTGGATATTCTCGAATCGCAGCAAGAGAACATTTTGCGGCGCAAGGATCGCGAGATGTTGAATTTGAAGATTGATGCGGGCGGTGTAAACGCGCGGAGGATTGTGGAAAGAGAGTTGGGGCGAGACTAGTGAGGGCAGTGGGTTGCTGAGTGAGCGGAAAGGCCCGCCTCAGAAGGCGGCCGCTACATGGGCCGGCGCAGCAGTTGCAGCCAATTGTATGATCGCGGCGGGGTGCTAGAGTTTTTCGAAGAAGTGGGCGACTTTCTTGCCTCCCTTCTCGGTGTAGTAGACGGTGACTTTGGCGGACTTGTCGGCGCCCTTGCCGATGTCTTCGGCGGAAGCGGCAGTGTCATGGCCAACGACCTGAAAGGTGTGCTCGGTGCCATCGGCGGCTTTGACGACGACAACTTTGCCGTCCTTGCCAACGTGGGTGACGGTGCCCTCGATGGTCTTGACGCCGTCCCTGGCGACGTTATCGACTTCAACGCCGGTTTTCTCAGCGCCCTTTTCGGTGTAATGGGCAACGACTTCGGAGCCTTCGGTGAGGCCATGGAAAACGTCTTTGGCACCGCCAGCGGTGGCCGCAGCGCCATGAACGGTGGTCTTGTCCACGAAATGAATGGTGTGCTCAGTGCCATCTTTCGTTTTTACGACCATGGTTTTGGTCGTGGAATCCAGCTTGGTGATGGTGCCGTGGACGGCGCTGACCACATCTTCGGCGGCGCGGACCGGCAAGATCAATAGAGAGGCTAGAGCCAGAAAACGAAGCGAGTTTTTGAACATGGAAGCCTCCTGGAAGCCGTTCGGAAACCGGCGCGAATGCTTAAGGAAGGTATCGCAGGCGAACGGGGAAATACAAGAAAGAGAGCGGAGCAGAGAATGGAAGTGGGAGCCGCGGGCGAGCTAGCTGGTCCGTGAACTAACGCAGGTAAGCGATGGCCTTGGTGGCGAGGCGGTCGAAGGCGGTGACGGCGAGCTCGAGGTGTTCTTCGCGGGTGTCTTCGATTTTGTTGTGGCTGATGCCGCCGAGGGATTGCACGAACATCATGACGGTGGGAATGCCGGCGCGGGAGACTTCGGCGGCGTCGTGGAGCGGGCCGGAGGGCATGCGGTGGGAAGAGTGCGCGACTTCGCGAATGGCTTGGTCACAAAGATCGAGGAGCGCGGGATGGAAGGCGATGGGCTCGATGTTCCAGATGCGCGACCACTCGACGGTGCAGCGCTCTTCGCGCGCGAAGCGTTCGCTGGCTTCGCGAGCTTCGCGGAACATGGCGGCGAGCACGGCGGGGTCGAGATCGCGCTGGTCGAGCGTGGCTTCGCAGCGGCCGACCACGGCGGTGACGATGCCGGGAAACGTCTTGACGCTGCCCATGGTGCAGACGGCGTCGGGATACTTGCCGGCGATGGAGCGGATTTCGAGCGCGAGTTTGGCGGCGGCGGCGAGCGCGTCGCGGCGGGCGTTCATCGGCGTGGAACCGGAGTGCGCTTCCTGTCCGTGGAAGGTGATGGCGTGGCGCTCGACGCCTTTCGTGCCGAGGACGGTAGCGAGCGGCAAGCTCATGTGCTCCAGCACGGGACCTTGCTCGATGTGCAGCTCGATGTAGGCGGCGGCGTTGTGCTGCTCGCGGGTGGCTTCGGGGAAACGATCGATCTCGACGCCGCAGCGGCGCAGGGCGTCTTCCATGCGGGTGCCTTCGCGGTCGGTGCGGATGCGGTCGGCGGCGATGCTGGAGGTGCCGGCGAATGCCGAGGAGCCGAGCAGGCTGCGGCCGAAGCGGGCGCCTTCTTCATCGGCCCAATCGACGAGGCGCACGGTGACCGG